>Ga0233412_10000122_pt1 | contig 41908 bp, 52 predicted proteins | sample Na_anoxic_4_MG_FD_180667 | JGI IMG/M metagenome (GOLD analysis project Ga0233412, IMG submission 180667) | Seawater microbial communities from Saanich Inlet, British Columbia, Canada - Na_anoxic_4_MG | ecosystem: Environmental > Aquatic > Marine > Inlet | place: Canada: British Columbia... | reverse complement strand
GCTACAAAGCTGTCACATGACGCAGCGGACGATAACGATGTTCCGCCATTTCAGAGAGCGGCTTTGATTGATGGATTCAGGAATGCGTATATTGCTGAATACGATCAATTGATCGGTATAGGAGAAAGTCACGAAAACGCCAGCGCAGAGGCAAGTGCTCAGGCGCTTAAGCGATCAGGTATACTTGAGTCCGAAGCTATCACAGAAGCGCATAGTCCTAAGAGATACAAGGATGAGCCATTCAGGATTGATCTTGATAAACTAACCAAAGAAGAATCCTCAGAGATTTTAATCTCCAGGGTAAAGGCACACGAGTTAGACCCTGACGTAATTGCGCGATCAAACCAGTTGTCTGATTTAATATTAAAAGCTGGAGCCAATATAGTATCCATAGATAGCTCTGATTGGGATGCATGGAAAACAGAGGACTACCTAAAGGCCTTGGCTGTACTTAAGCTAACTGTGGGGAAACTTACTGGAATAACGGTATTGACTAATGGAGACAATGCTATCGGGGCTGACATGACTCTTATGGGTATAAAGTCCGTTAGCTTTACTGGGCCGAAGCTATCCAATGAATCCGCCTATCACCCTCTATTGGAAAAGTCAAGGGTCTCTGGTTCTGTGGCAGGAACAGCAAACAGAGTGACGGTAGATGAGAGCAGCGCGGTGGGGGTAGACGAAGAGGTATTCAGAAGCTCCGATGTGTCTGTAATGTTTATGCCGTCATATATCAAGCAAGTCGCCTTAAACTATAGACTCCAAGAAGAGAGATTGCGTGAAACTAGAGTCTCTAAGAGGGCATACGCTCGAATAGCGGCAGCATCAGAAGCAGCGCTGACAATTGCTGCATTTAGAGCAGACTTTGGCGGAGACTATAGTGGTTTAAGCCCGGCGCAGAGAGATATATACAACAGGGCCCTCAGGACTCAGGCTTACTACTTTGATATTACGCCTGAAGTTCTAAGCTCTGTAGAGGCTAAAAAGCAATACATAGCAAGCTATGTGGCAAAAAACATTAAACGTGAAAAAGTGAAGATACATAAAAGCACTCAAGCTGGAGCTGACAGCTTAGTGCGTAAACAGAAGTTGTCTCAGCGACACGGCAAGGCAGTTATCGCAATAGGTATTGGTGATAGCGCTAACTCATTAAATATTTACAATCCGTTTAGTGTGAAAGACGTTACCCAGGAAAAGATAGGATTGCTTAAAAACAGACTTGATGCGCTTTCTAAGGAAGACAATCCAAACGTAGGTGCAATGAGGGATATTCTTAGGCAAATCGATCAAGCTGAGATAGACTCTAAGTCCCTTAATCAACTGCAAGGTAAAGTCCCTACTCCGGACGAAACAAGTAGAGAACTCGCTACTCATGAGCAACGTGGCGAAAATGAACCTTATGATCCCGAATATCTTACAGAAGACAAATCAGAGGAACACGCAGATGATGTAGCAGAATACATAGCTCATATATCTGGCGTAGCTCCGATGACTGACGAAGAGATAGCTGATAAAGGATCTGCTATTGCGGATAATAAGATATTGTGGTCGCAAGATGATATAGCTACATCAACGGAATTGCTGCCAGAAGAAGAGATAGCTGGGTTTATAAAAGGATTGTTTGACAGAGATCGTGGAGGACTCGATAAGAGACTGCTTGATAATGCAAGCCTGCCTAAAAAGATCAATACTGATGACAAGTTTACTGGACTTGGTAATGGTAAGGCAATTGTTATTTCTGCTGGGATAGCGAAAAGTCGCCTATCTGAAGAGGGAGTCACTACAATAGCTAGATTCGTAAGAGGTATAGTTGGGGGTAAGCTTAGAAACAAAGTTGTTTACAGGTCAAACACACAAGCCATGAATGATCTCGCGGAAGCCATATCAGAGAATAGCGCAGGAGCTCCTAGTCTTACTACAAGTAGAACTGCTATTAAGAAATCCGAAGCACAGATAACCGATGATGGCAGATATACAAAAGAGTTCTTAGATAATGTTGGATTTGGGTTAATTTTGTCTACTGATAATGACGCTGGAAAGATGGCTGGGCTTCTAAGGGCTCGCGGGCTTCCTTACGTCTTTGTGAGGTTTGAGGCCGGAGAGTCTATGAAGATCGAATACATTCACCCTAATCCAGGTATACAAGAAGCATACAGCAAGGGACAAAGAGGACTTGCTAGAAGGCTGGCAATTAAAGAGTACTTAGGAAACTCATCAGCAGTAGATGGGTTTATTGGATTCTTCAAAGATATGTACTTACCTGCACTGACAGAAGATAATGTCTCAACACACTTTCAAGTATATCAGCACGCGATGATAGCGTTATCTTACTTCCATGACATAACTGTAAAAAACAAAGACCTACAGGATATTCACATTATAAATCCATACAGAAGCACAAGTATGCCAATATCCGGAGACGGCGCACAGGCTGACCTTCTGAAAACACTAACCCATAATGCGCTGAACAATAATAGCGTTTTAGATCAAATCGCATTTGGAATTTCTGAGGTGATGGACTCGGATCTATTCACGGAAAACATATATACTGGACTGTATGTTAAAGATTCCGTTAGAAAACTTATCGATGGAGTGCAGACCGACAATCAAATTAAAGACGCGTCATCTGAAGACCTAAGTGTTTCTCTCATGAAATACATAGCCAAAGCACAGCCCGCAGAAGCAATGGAAAGCCTCAAAAGGGGCATAGAGGAATTATCTAAAACAAAAGAAGAAGTCACTACAAATGATTTCATAAAGTTCATACTTACGCATAGCTCAGAAGCTAGGGCCGCTCTATTCTCAGTACTAATGAATAAAGACCTATCACAGCTCGTCACTGGGGACAATACCAAATCAGTAGACGGCGATGTTTCTATATTGAGAAATGCGCTACAAGATGCCATAGCAATTCCAATCCAGCAAGCCATAGGGAGACAACAGAGGTTATCTTTTGGTGACTCAAGTCATCAAAGGAGATCGCTCGGCATGATGGGTATCACGGACTCTTGGACGGCAAGCGATGACCAAGTTAATGACTACGCGATGTATGTTGCGTCAACATCAATAGGCCCAAATGGAGTGCCATTCCATGAAGATATTAAAATAAACATTACCAACAGTGGTGAAGTATCTATATCTTTTGAAAACGCCACAAGGTTCTTTGAGACAAATCAAACACTGGCATCAGCTATAGCATCTGGAGACACCGGCGCTATGGCTATTCCATTCTTTGGAAATAGAAGAAACGCATTTGATCAGATAATCGTAGAAGGCGGAAGGCATTACAATTATCTATATGATGAAATAAAGAATGTCATTGGTGGAACTGTAGACCTTTTTGAAGGCAAGACCGGCGAACCTCTTACTCAGTATGAGAGGTCTCTAATTGAGACCATATCAATCTCTCGCCTTATATTAAATGAAGACAAGGCGTGGAACCAGCCTGGCGGTATGGACGAAAGCCAGAAGCGCCTAAGAGCTGACGCGGCTGTAATGAAGAAAGCAATGGAGTCTGCGATCAGAGAACTTCTTTCTGGAATGGACTTTAAGGTAGCTGTTAAGGCTAACGAAAAAGTTATAATTAATAAAATCAAAGAGATGATGGACGAGGGAGCTAATGAAATAGGATTCTCTGGTAGCATCAGCTCTATAGCTGAGAGAGTAAGTCAAGCTACCGGATTAGCGCCAGGACTGCTGACTAACGCACGGCAAGCTATTAAGGCCTTTACGCTATACAGCATGGTTCGAGATGGCAATGTGGAACACTTTATGAGAAAGTCTCACAGCGATGACCACGTGACATATATGCCTGTTGAGATTGACGGAGAAGTACAGTTGGCTGAGATCTTAGTTATTGAAGGAAAGCTCTATAAGGTTCCAGTAATTAACTCAAGAGGTACTGGAACTAAGCTAGAAACCGGAACAAGAGTTGAGGGTAGACAGGAGCTTACTGCTTTAGAGAAGGCCGCACTCCTTAGATCTCCAGCAGCAAAAGACAAGGTTGCCTTTGAGATAGTCAATACAGTACTATATGATAAGGCTACGATCATAAGCGAAGCGCTTGAATTACTAACGATAGCCAACCCTGCTTTCCAGCAAGATGTAGAAGTTGTGAGGGCTTACATGACTGGCGAGGATACGGGAGAGCTTAGAGCAACCCCAGGCTTTGAGGTGGTTATGGAGCAGCTCGCAGAGCACATTGATGCACTAATCGCAGGTAGGGTTCATGGAGTGATTCAAAGCCAGCTCAATATGAATCAAGATATCGATGAAGCATCTATGAATGACAATGCTAATGATGAATTTATGCCCGCAAGCGCACGCGGAAAGAACCCAATAAACAGGGAAAGTCAAGGCGGAGGCTTTGATAAAAGAGTGCTCGATAGAGTAGACCAACAGAAGTCTGATATGCAATATGTCAATGAAAGCCCAGAGCAGCTGGCAATGCAATCAGTTAAGCAATACATAGAAGCAGAGGTCGCGAAATTTGAAAGCACTTTTGTTGGTAAAAACGAAAAAGAAGCATTTAGACAAAAGATTTCAGCACAAGCTATGGGGCCAAATGGTGTATACAGCCTATACTTGGCAAATGAAAAAGGCGCTGCGATGCCAGCAACCGAAGAGAGCACAATCAGAAACACAGTGGAGATGGCTGCGGCTGCACTTGCAAAAGGCAAAGGAAGAGAGTCTATACAAAAATTAATAAACCTCCTACAGGTTGGGCCGCTACGAAATGACATGGCGGCTGCAATGAAAGTTGTCGCAGACTTCGAGGCTGGATTAATATCGGACACAGAAGCAGTTAGTAGAGCATCGGAAATGAATTACAACGAACACGATGATGGTGGAATAAGTATCCTTTGTAAATAGAAAGGCTGTCATGGCTGCAAAGTGCAATGTAAAGCAAGAGTCGTCGGGAATGACATGGAATGTTCCTGGGTATATATTTGATAAAATCAAAGCCCTACAGAAACGCCTGCTGACCGGGGTGGATCCCAAAACAAAATGGGGAAAGTTTAATAGCGGCAGAAACATCGAGGGCAGTACTCTTGATAAAGCAGCAATCCTATCCATCATGGACGAGGGTGACACGACTGCGTCTGTCAGGGTTTTCACTGATGAATCATCTAAACCACAGAACTCCATACTGAATAAGGTATTGCTTGAAGCAATGAAGAATGTCTCTAGAGCTACCTACAGGATGACTGGCAGGAATTACTACATAGCCTTACTTGGTGGTGGGAAGTTCGGTAACTTCCTTGAGCGTGGACTCCTGTGGCCTCTGAGACAAACACAGATGGCGATGAAGAAATATCAGACAATGCACACCGAATCGTTTGCTAAAATATTAAGCAAATATGACATAGCTCCAAGAAGCGAAACGGCTAAGAATATGACCGTGATGCTAGAGCACTACATGGTGAACGATCTGACATATCCGGGTGTCAAGGAAAACGGCCCAATGCTTAGCGAGCTGTCGAAGCTTTATGATACTCTCCTGGCTGAATACAATATCTATGCAACCAAGAACGGCCTGTCGCCGATAAATACAATGACAATTGGTGGAGCAAAAGGATTGCTACCTATGCCTACAGCTGGCTCTACGTTACTTGGGAGCGGTACTGCCGGAAAGAGCACGGCAATCAGAAACAATGAAGGCATCGAGGAAATGATAAGAGCTATTGGTAATAGTGACTTTGATCAAGAAACAGACCTGCACCTTTACTTTCCACAGCTGATAGATACAATTGGCCAGGGAATATTCTACAACGCAGCGGCAAAGTATTCTGAGAAAGTTATAGGAGAGCTTGAAACAGAGAACACAAGACGCAGAGAGTCTTCTAAAGAATATGAATCACTTGATGAGGCAATCGGCACACTTCAAAATATGGTAGATGAAGTTTATGGTGGTAAGCTTAATGAAGTTGATTCTGGAATCAAAGCTCTCGTCGGTGACAATAGCAAAGCAGACAAGGCTCTGGGTGTTACACAGAAGGTGGCGAGGTCTATGAGGGCTGCGACCTTTGCCTGGAACTGGGCTTGGTCGATCACAAAACAAACAGCTTCCATCATTTATATCCCAACACGCTTTGGAGCTGCCGCTACTGCGATATCAGCAAGACGGTATCTATTCGATCCAGACTTTAGGAAGAGAGTTCAATCAAGCTATGCGCTGAGCTATAAAACATCTTCTGGTGGACGAGTTGCAGACATGGGTATGGGATTGCGCAACGAGAGAGACCCACAGTATATGCGAAGAGGCTTTATAGCAGAGAAGCTATTGGCTACTTCCTGGGGAAGCGGCAAGGTCGCAGCATACGATAAGGCGACAGCGATGGGCTACCTGCTGTCTGACACGATTGAAACTAATCTATCTATCTTGGCAGCGGGTGCAGCTGAAGCATCATTCGAGAAAGCTGTAGCTAACGGAAGCATAGACACAACAGCAGACATGGATCGCATTAAAGACGAGTGGATTAACAACGCTATTATGCGAACTCAGTCTATGTATAACATGGAAGACAGAGTGGGGCTTCTTGGTGGCAGAAACGTACCAGCATTCTTCCCGTTCTTCTCACACACATTTGAGCTTAATAACTACATAGGCGAGATTATGGGAAACAAGATACCTATTGTCCGAAATGTATTTCTACCCAACGGTCACGTGACTCAATATGACAGCAATTCAAATCCAGGCAGAATTGTGACAGCCCACAGGGTTGTTACGCTTACAAAGCTATTTGGCTTAATGGCTGTAGCTAATATGTGCATAGCTGGTATGGATGAAGATGAACCTTGGGATGCTGCAAACTTTGTTCCTTTCTCTAGCATTCTGTTCTCTGGTAATTCTGGACGCACTGGCGCTATGCCTGTTGATTACACAAAGAGTCTATACGGCGGTGTTGATCGATGGATGGAGTTTGGCGACATGAAGGGAATCCGTGACCACATGATGAAGTTTCACATGATGGGCGGAATCCAAGGAAAGAAAATGATGGACGGTGTTGAGTCTATCATTAACGGAGAGGTTCGAAGTAGAAAAGGAGATCATTTGTTTAGTATTGATAAAAAAGATTGGCCTGAGACAATTGCTCGCGGGCCATTCAAGTCACCATCTGCAAGACAGTGGAAAAAGCGAAAGGGCTTTTAATGAGACTGAAGAGACAAATAGACTATGGGCATATTATAATGATTCTCACTATAATCGCAGGAGGCTTAAGCTTTATATTTGCAATGGACTCTAGCGTCAAAGTCAATGAAGCAAAGTTCGATTCAAGAATGAAATACAACGAGACAACCATGTCTAAGATTGCCGACATTGCAGTAGACCATGAACGAAGAATACGAGCAAATGAAGATTTCCGTATAGAGTCTACTGCTAGACATGAAAATTCAACATGGAGAGGAAGGGCAGATGAAAAGAAGTAAACATTTTAGTTCACATAGAACGGAGTGCCCGTGTTGTGGATTTGACAACGTAAGAGCAGAGTTGCTGGTAGGCCTTGAAGAGCTTAGAAAGCTGTCTGGATACCCAATTGACCTGGGGTCTGGCACTAGGTGTCCTACACAAAACAAACTCAAGGACGGTAGCCCAGGAAGTTATCACATGAAAGGCAAGGCGGCGGATGTCTCATCAAGAAAATACAAGCCTAAAGACCTTGCAAAGCTTGCAGAGCAAGTTGAAGTTTTCTCAAAAGGTGGTATTGGGATTTACCCAAGCCACATACATGTAGACATTGGCGAAAGGGTAGCACGATGGAATGGTTAAGAAGCACAAAACTACTGACTACAGTTCTCGGTATGACCTATATATTTATAGGCAATCTAGTTGGCGCTATTAGCGGAGAGTTTGCCGTTGGTGGACTCGTTGGTATTAGCGGTACGTTTGTGACTGGTAAAATCTTCCAGTACAAAAATGGACACAAGGAAGCTGGTGAATAATGGAACTTAGTGGAGCGTCGAGATTAGCGGATTTTGACCTTGAGCTTTTGGCTGACCTGATAATTGGAATTGAGTCAGCGAACGGAGATCCAAATTCCTTGGCCATGAGGTCAAACAATCCAGGAAACCTTGCGTTCAAAGGACAGAAAGGAGCTTCTCCGGGGGAAGGCCTACATGATATGACTTTTGCAAAGTTTGACAGCCTAGAAGCAGGCAGGGCTGCGCTAGTGAATCAGCTGGATGCGTACGCTTCTGGACGAAGTGCCCACACTGACTCCACTGCCACACTGCAAGAAGTAATGCACATATATGCGCCTGCGCAACATGGAAATAATGATCCAGTCGCATATGCGGATTCGCTCGTTAAAGGGTATAACCACTCAAGTCGGCAGCAGGGAGGAGCTATGAACTCAAGTCGGCAGCCGGGAGGAGCTATGAACCAGGGACAGAAAAATCAGGGAATGCCACAAATAACACTAGAAGATCTGCTTCTTCAAAGTGCGCTAGAGCAAGTGAAGGGACATGACCAACAGCAGCAAACAACGACACCATCAAATGCTGTGAATGTTAACACTATGAACCAGGGACAGAAAAATCAAGGATTGCGCATGATGGGTCTGGGTAATCTTATACCTAGCACTATCCCAGGGACAGATATGAGCGCACTTCAAACAAAGCATCCATCTCTTGAGGAAATGCTTTTACCAGCTATAAACTCATTGCCGAAACACCTCGTAAAGTCCCTTGGAGGGTATCAGCCAGGAATGTATCAGACACAAGCCTCATCAGGAGGGAGCACCTCCCAACCTCAGCTACCAGCTATGCCGAAACACCTCCTCAAATCCCTTCCAGGCTTCCAACCCCTTCCAGGAGGGTGGCAGCTAGGAATGCATCAAGCCTCATTAGGAGGGAACACCTTCCAACCTTCGCCATTTTTGACTCCAGAAGATTATCAGGGCGGGAGTACAGTTCCACAGAAATTCTCTAGACCCCAGTCGTATATAACTGGGATTAATGAAGCTGGACCAGGAAGAGTCGTCTCTCCACAAGGAAGTCAATTAGGAAATCGTGCAGGATTGGCTAATGGTGAAATTAGCGTACTTGATTTGGCTGACCTTAGTGTAGACCCAGGAAACCCAGACCCAACAAGATACGCTGCGGGAGGGAAAGCAAGAGATATAGTATCTTCAACCCTTAACAACCAACAGCCTGTAATGCCAGAACCAGCAATGCCTCCAATCTACAAGTCAACCGAAATCCCAGAGAAAAGCTTTGATTTAACTGGAGCAACAAGCGCAGACAGAGACAAAGACAAAGACAAAGACAAAGATAGCCTATTCCCGCTAATGATGCTCATGATGATGATGGGTGGCGGAGGACAAGGCGGCAGCCAGAGGCCGATATGGATGTAAAAAGCTCTATAATTATGGCAGCACTTGGTGCTATGTTCACGATACTCTTAGGCTTGTTCATTAAGAAAGATAAGCACGACGCTGAGAGCGACCTCAAAGACAAGAATAAGATTATCGATCTGGAAGAAAAGATTAAGGAGCGAGATGCTGATAGGGCACTGGAAGATCAAATGGACGACCCTCGCAGTGTGCGTATTAATCGCGCTGCCAAGCTTCTCGCAGATCTACGAGCCGACTATCAACGACGTAGAGCCCAGTAGCGCTTACATAGGCTTAACGTACAACGATCTCCTGGAACTGTCAGAGAGGCTTGCTCACAAGAACGAGCTTACAGAAGGCAAGCTAGAGGCCTCTGAGAAGAGGTTCGATGTACAGGAGATTTACTACAGAAATCAACTAGAACAAGAGCGGAGACGCACAAAGCAGATAATGCTCTGGTCTACTGCGTCCCTCGCTCTCGCTGTCGCAAGTGTCTGGGTGGGCGCTAAGATCCAATAGGCGTCTTCTTGCTCCTTATTGGTTTACAACTCTGTGTATGATTCCGCATCCACCTGGCTCGCCTAAGTCAATAAGTGGCTCACTCTCAGTTGACCACACGCCAGCCCTGCCAAACTCGTCAACACCACGAACTCTGATAAGCGATAGTCCTACTGGCATGTCCTGGGTTAGTGTTGGGTTTATGACTGTGCCAAACGGTTCCCAGTCTCCGCTATTCACTCTTAGCTGAACATCATAGTAGGCTACTGGTGTGCCTGTCGTTGGTGCTGTCCATGTGTAGGTTACTTCCAAAGCATAGGATGGGCCTACTGTCATCATCATTAAGATGATAGCTGTGATTAGATTCTTCATTTAGTCTCCTTACATGATTCTACAATTCCACGAGCCATATCCAATTTCTTAGCCTCACGCTCTTCTTCGGCTATGGCATTCCACCTCTCTCTTTCATCGAATTCATCAGAGTCCATTACATCGCAGTATTTACCGCACGAATAGCACTCTATGATATTCTCTGAAGTGTTCTCAAAGACACTAAACTCCGTGCTCCCACAGCAGTCAGTGACATAGTGTGTATAATCCATTATTAATCCTTTCTAGCAATAGTAAGCGTCGAAATGACACTTACCTTTTTTAACGATACAGTCTCTTATCTCAATGCCTAACGACAGAGAAGCCAGCTTCGTCTTAGACTCGTCATCAAGGACTAGATCTATTACGTCGTTTATCATCTCGATTGCTGTGTCAGTGTCTTTGTTTGTAAGCGCATCCGCTACCTTCTTTTTGTCTTCTTCAGTCAAGCAGTCTTCATTCATAAGGTATTGCGTTATCTCATGAATTCTTTTTGCTACACTATCGAGATGCTCCTTTCTGAACTGATGTTGTGTATACATCGGCTCAACTACCTCTCCACCAAACTGTACCGCATCATCTGAGCCCTGAAAGCTATAGAAGCATCCATCTATGTCTCCATCATAAGTTCGTCCCATCATTCACCATCTTTCTTGAAGTTAAAGTCAGGTTGACTGACCTTGCGAGTACACTTACTCCAGTCAATTTCAGGTAAGCCGAGCTGAGCCCTGAATCTCTTGCCAGCAGCTATAAGCTCCTCAACAGTAATCTCCTTCCTTGTCCACTTGATAAACATAGGAGACATGAGCTTGCTGTACTTAATATCAATCTCACTAAGCTCTGGCTCGCTATGACTGCTCTCATGCATATCATACCAATCCCTTGCTAGGGGGTTTATAAACTCCTGAATGGTTGGCATCCACTTCTGGGTGTCCATCACCTCTTCGGCGCGATGATGAACATCAGCAACTCTATAGATTTTAAGCTTACGCACCCACCTGGAAACCTGCGTCTCGTTTGGTGTCTTGCTGTAAAAAGCAAACAGCTCTGCAAGTACTTCGGTTAAAGTATAAAACTGTTCAGTCATAATTACTCCTTTTTCAACCAATTCAATTAAGTGATTATCATTGCTTCAACTAATTCAATTAAGTGGTTATCATTGCCTTGTTTAACTGCGTCATACATCGCTTCTTCATTTTCAAGGCATCTGTTATACAGATTTGCTTTTTCTTTCTCTAATTGTTCTATCCTTCCTTTTAGAAATGCGATTTCGTATTTAGATATACACTCTAGACCTTTTAGAAATGCGATTTCGCATTTAGACATAAGGCAATCTTCACAATGACCCATCTGAAAATTATTGCTGCTCATTAAGCATCCTCCAAATTAATCTTTGCTTTAATATGATGCCAAAACATTCGCCCGCACTTTCCGCACCGTTCATCTTTTGTTGTTTGTAATGCAAACCGCCTTGATGTCGTCCAAGTTTGCAGCTCGTCAAACAAGACAGCTTTTTCTATGGCTCTGGCAAAGTCCTCAATGTCTCTGTATAGGGTTGCTTCCTCATGAGCTGAATAGTCTCCGCACTCCCTGATAAATGGTTGTGCTATATCTTCTATCTGTTTATCCGTCAGCATCTTTCAACTCCTTAATTAATTTCTCGTTTTTCTTGTGATTAATGCAATCCTCAAGACAATTAGAATGCCCCCAAACTATTTCAATGGGGCGCTTGCAGCACGCACACTTTGGATTGCCTACTCTGTATGCGGCTTCACACCAAGCCTCTCTCGCCCAAGACTTAATAACCTTAGACTCGACACCATCCTCTGGATTGTCGAGATTTGAATTTAATCCATGTTCCTCCCACCACTTTTCAAACATTACTCCTCCTCGCATTGGCGTTCTACATAGTCTATCCAGCCCTCATCGATGTCAGCAAAAGACCGAAGGTCGCCACCACATTCAGCTTTAACAAACATCCTAAGAAGCGAAGCTGTACTAACCTGAGTTTCTTCATCAAACTCATTAAGTCCGAAAATATTATTCGGATCAACACCGAACCTATCAAGGAACTCAGCCTCAAGAGCCGGGAATGCTCCAGACTCCAAGTCGTCATCAACAATAGAGCCCTCCCACCACTCTTCAAGCATACTGCTATCTTCATACATTTCTATTTCTTTCTCTTCTCGGCCTTCACTTTTAAGCAAGTGATTGTGTAGGCTTTGTTCAATTGGGTCAGTCATCTGATTCTCCTTATCATTGGTTGCCCCCTGTTTCTTTCTTTACAATATCAGCTATCATAGAATGCTCCGCCTTGTGAGCTGGAGCATTCACGTAGCCCTCGAATTTAGATGGAGCAAACAAAGTGGCAGGTCTGAAATACTTTTCATCCTTAGTGCCACTCCATATTGCCCATTGATTCTCAATGACATACTTAAAGTCATCAAGCGCATAGCCTTCCTTCCATCTGGCATTCATGAGCTTCCGAGTACTGGGAACCGTCCGCCATTTTTTAGCAGACACCTCCTTCATGTAGTCGATTATCTTGATAAACGGCAGCTTGCCTTCTTCGTCAAAAACTTCTTTTCTACAATGAGGGCAAAGCATAATTACTCCTTCTTTTTAGCAGGCTTCTTGACTGGCTTCTTTATGCCACTCTTGATAGGATTTTTCTTAATGCCGGTCTTGATAGGAGCAACATCCCTCCAATCACCTAGACCTGTGCCACCGGCCTCCTTAGACAGGGCTTCAGTTATGCCTGCAACCTCGTCGATAATAGATTCGGATACAGAAGTCCCCTTGCCAACCACCTCTCTCGCTTTTTCATCCAGGACAGCAAAAGATGCCTTGGTGATATTAGCAACGACGGCAGTAATAATCATCGGAACAGGATGGTAGTCATTAACCACACAATGGTTCTCCATGAAATTAACAGTCTGCTCCATGAAGTCCATCAGTTCCTCTCTGCCGATTTCACTAATCGCATTTTCTTTTGAACACTTACAGTTGACATCAAAAGGCAGAGATGAAATTATACCTTTCTTGAGTAGATCACTCATTTTTCCTCCTTAAGTTTGAAGTTTTCACAGTCTTTGGTTTTCCACACAGGATCAAATATAAGTGGGTAAAAGAACGACCCGCCTGCCACTCCGTGCTGACTACCAGTCATAGCCTTATCAGGCTTCTCACAAGAAATATGTGTATTGCCGAGAACGCTCTTACGGTGAATGCAATAGTGACACTCATTAATCATGGTAATTTTCTTTTCAGTCATTTGCTCTCCTTTTCTTCCATTTACTTAACATGCGAAATTCAAGACTTCCGCGAGTCCTGTTAATATCGAACACACGAGAATGAACTCTTGAAACATGGAATACCTGTCTTTCGTCACTATCACTGGCGCACCTCAAGCGTCTCCTTACTCGCTTTGGAACACCAAGTTCGGATAGGAGCTGTTCACGATTCACAACTGCAACCTTTTCTTAACAGTCTTCAACAGCTCTATAAGCGCATCCATCTCCTCTAGTTTTTTCTTTTGCTCTTCAACTGTGCCAAACCCTTCTTTTAAGAGGACTTCCATTTTTGCCTGCGATTCATGAAAGCACCTACGTGACTTCGTGTATGAAAAATAGCCATGTGCTATCATAACAATCATCACAAACCACCACGCGGGATCCAACGCAGTATATCCTTCAATAGCAAGACCGATGGCCATGACTGCCAAAAAAAGACCATTAAGACTAAATGCTATCTTCATCACTCACCTCCCATATTTGAAGGAAGATTCTTAGCTGCATATACCCTATACTTGCTAATCGCTTCCGAAATCTCCCTTGCAAGATGTGTGGCATCCTCATAATGACTGACCTTGTCAAGATCACAGCACGCTTCATGGATAACCTTCTGAATCGACTGAACCAGAATTGCTCCAGGATCAGAAAGCTTCTCGCTGTACGGCTTATCCAGAATTTTAGTCATGTTTGTTTTCCAATCCTCACCAAACAAATTGACTGCCTCTTCTGCTACTTTACTCATCATTCACGTCCTTTGGTGTTCCTTCTGGTGACAGCATCCCCACAACTCTATGTACATCTTTTTCCATGCAACCAACTCCTCCTAAATTAAATCAAGTATCGCGAGACCCTTCCTCTTGTCAACAGGAGACCATCCTGCAAGCATCACAGCTTCACGAATCAAAACCTTACTTCCTCCGCCGTTAGCTAAATCCAAAGCTTGAAGTGATTTTCTCATACCGAGATCATATCTCAAGCCGTGTTCTTTAGCATAGGCACGTATAGCCTTCATGGACTCTGTAATCCACTCAGCCTTCTCACAGTCTCCTAGAATAGCAGACTCTAAGTTCTCGTCTAATCCCCATGGAATAGTTACAAATCTTGATAGCACAGATAAGTCCTGCTGTCTAGCAGAAACATACATTGCATCAGCGCCGTGCCCCATTGTGTTACCTGTACCAATAACTACTAGATTATCTTGAACTGCCACAGTTCCATCAGGAAACGTAACAGGATCTCCAGGCCCAGAGGCTAGGATGTTGTTCAGAGTCACCAGGATGCTCTCGTTGCAACGATCCATCTCATCGAGCAGCAAGAGTGCTCCTGCAAAATAAACGTCTGTACCCTCCACTGCTTGCCTTAGAGGAGTGCTTACATAATTGCCAGTTGCGCTGTGATAACCAAACAGCTGCGACTGTGGAGTTTGTGGCCCCATAGAAAGCGGTAGATATTCAAGATTCAGTGCTTTCGCAATCATCGCAGCAGCCCTTGATTTGCCACCACCAGAAGGCCCGGCCAGATAAGAATTCAATCCAGCGCCAGCAACGGTTAGTAGATCTTCAAATCGACTGTGAGCTAAGCCGATATTGATGGGTCTAGCTGGAGCAGGTTGAGCTACTTCAATGATGTTGGGCTTTTTATGTTCTTCCATAACTTTCGTCATCTCCTGTCTAACGACAGAAGACACAAGCTGGTTAAACATGTCCCTTGATGATAACTCTGGCTTGCTTGGATCACTTGACTTTTGTGAAGTTACAGGCATAGCACTGACTACCTCACCCGTAATCCTGTTTCTAGTTTCCTCAAAACTATCCTCAATAATCATCTCTATATCATAACCATTTCTTTTATAAATATGCGAGTCAATGCTCTGGGTGCACAATTCACCCCAAAGGGAATATTCATTAAAAAGCTTGTCGCTCATCTCGGACTTGTTTCCGGAGATGTTTCCATCAACAACTTTATGTTCTTTCAGATATTTAAGAAAATCACCTAAATCTGTTTTTTGCACCATTTGTTCAATCCCAGCAGAGACTCTGTCTTTGCATAAGGGGTCCGGGTGCATATAAGGCAACCAGTATTCCGTCTCGCCCTCGTAGTTACCTGGTAGACTGTGAAGAATAATTGCCCTCGTGACTACGCGGACAATTCTCTGATGAGATGGTCTCAGCCCATCATAGTTTACTTGAATAGGTAAAGTACCCATATTAACCTCCGGGTTGTTTTACCGCACACTCCTCTTTCGGTAGTATGCAAATTCTTTACATTTACGAACATCTTTAACACTCATATAAATGATAGGGGGAGTGTTTGGAGCATGATAGAATGCGCATTTCTCCCGAACTGGACAAGTGCGCCCCCAGACATCTACCCCCTTACATTTATTATTCATTAACTTAATCCCTCCTCTAATTTAATTCCAAAAGAGCACTGTTCACCCATTTTAATCAGCCCACTATACGCTATCGCAATAGCATCTGCGTAAGCTTCTCTTTCAGGCTTGGTGCCCTCTAGCTTGAAGCCAAAATAACTCTCGGCCTCAGCCATCATAGCAGGCTTCTTGGCGTTACCAATGCCAGTGAATTCCATCTTTACATCCGTGGGATTAATGCGATACATGCTGCACTCATCACGACCATTTCCATAGTGAGACCAAAGCACGCCAATAAGCTCTGATTGCTTCATGGCTCCTTTTGCATTCAATCCAATAACGCAATCTTCAATAATTACGATATCAGGATTAAGGCAATACTCCATCTCGAATTGACACACCTCTCTAAGTATGTAATTCATTCTCTCAGGCAATGGTATAACTGCATTTGTATGTACACATCCAACACGTTCAATAAGCAGGCTTGTGCCGTCAAATACTGACGAACACATACCTGTACATGTTAAACCTGGATCAATTGATAGAACTGTCTTCATCATTTGGATTACACCCCATAGCGCCAAATTTATCATACAACTTTTGCACTACAGCCTTGCCTTCTTCCATGGCCTCATCGCTGTCATTAGGATTGACTATCCTTCCGCTCTTAGTAATAATACGGCAATCCTTCATGCATAACTCCCCGGCCTCAATCGCATCCATAGCGTTATCGTATGAGGGATGACTAGATGCGTCAATATCTGTTATGACATCATCATAAACACCGCCATGGCGGTATTCTATAGAGGTGGTAATAAGCTCAGAAGCCAATAGCTCCATCAGTATAACCATCCTATCAGTGCTACCGGTTTGACCCAAGCATGAAATGCACCGTTCATAAACATGTTCATCTACATAGTTGTGAGCGCCTTTCTCATGCATGAAAGTTCTATACTTTGAGAGTTCCTTTAATAAAGGGAACTCCTTAACGGTTCTCTTCTTCGCTTTTTTTATCATCCTGATTCTCCTTCTGTTCTTTCGCTAATTTAGCTGCACGCTCTGCAATAGCCATGGCAGCTATAATAACAAGCTCCCTGCCAATTAAGACAGAGAGCCTTCCTGTTGTAGAGACTAGTCCTTTTGCTGCGGGAGTAAGCGCAGTGACAATCCCTTTAAGTAACCTCATAACTCCTCCTATTCTACTTAATCAAAAGTAGGCTCAGTGATTGTTAGTCTTTCTGGCTTAACAAAGCTAATGCCGTCAGAATCAGACACTTTCAAATCCAGGAAAATAGATCCATCTTCTTTGGTCTGCTTAATATCAAGCTTACCAGTAACGGCGACGTAATGACCCTTCTCAAGGCGCTTCATTACATACTTAGCAAGATGGCCCCAGCACTTCACTGTCATCCAATGAGTGTACTTAGAATACTCACCATCCTGCTTTACTTTTGGGTTCTCACAACCCTCTGGATTCTTCCAGACTGTCTCGATTGCCATAGTAAACTTAACGCCAGAACCCATTGCGGTAGGTGCAACTGCACAGTAACCTGAGTAACTAAAATTATTCATTTTCTTCTCCCTTGTTAAAGAAGCCATGATACTCAAAGCCTCTCCAGATTTTGCCCGTAGCTTCCTTGAAGCGTAGAGCATCTAGTACTCGTAATTTTCTAGTAATTACGACTCTGTCTAAGGTTAGGTTGGTTTTATATTCAGACCAACCAAGTAAGTGACTTAAATCTCTCCAGTCAGCTAACACCAGACCGAGATTATTCACTCTGAAATAAAAGCCACCAAAGTAAGGCTTGAATCTCAACTGACCACCATCCAGTGACCCTCCTTTCTGACAACAGCCATCAGCCGCCATCCTTGTATGATGAGTCATGCCACAAACAACACAAGACTCTCTTCCTCCAATCCGACCAGTAATCATCGCATGCTCTATATTTCTGGCTATATCCAGAATAACTTCATCGTTATGACAAGCGTCAGCTTCCTCCTGGGTATCCCACCTGTAGGTACAGATAGAACACATGGGTTTATCAAAGCTAAACATCTTTGCATTGCGACTGCCAAGCTCATTATAGCCAACAAACCTGCGTGTTACTAGACCCATATTAAGCTCCTCTTATGTCCTTGATCTTAGAGACGTAGGCCTGCTTTAATTCGCCAGAAACGCCCATTATTTTAGCGTCAGCCATATACCCATTGACAATCCCATTGAGATCATCTTCTGTAGATGATTCCTGAACATCTCTAAGCATATTGTTTAGAAACGTAGCTTGCTCGCCGTTATCTCCAACAGTAGGCTCCCTTGAGTTTTCTGGCTTAACAACAGCATCAATTTCAACAGCACGTTCCTCCATAAGAGTGCCATTATTAAGATAATCAAGATCCCTCTCTTGACCTTGACATGGAATGAGTCCTTGTAGCGCGTACTTGGCTGCGTACGAACCAGTAGACCCCGAAATCTGCCCACTGGTCATGCCTTTTAGCACCTCGCTATGTTCGGCGGGAGCACGCTTAGTTATCACTTCATCACCAAGACGAAGCTCAACCTCTGCCATCACGAACGCGCGACCGGCACACTCTTGTAAATACTTATCAATAGTAAGTGTTGCACCAGCTGCCTCAATCACAGGATTGATAACCTTAATAATATCATCTGCACTCCTGTAGTTATAGCCACCAAAAGTATTCACTTGACCTTTTGGTATATCCAGCTTCGATAACACTTTTACGAGCCTGTCTATATCTCTCATTTTGTCTCTCCTTCTCTGGTTTTAACCAGTCATTAGCTTGTCTCTTGTTAATCTTGAAAGCCATTCAATGCCTTCATCTATGTCCATGTCCATTAAATCCTCTGTCTGAACAATGACATCATAGCCTTTCGGAGCATCTCTCTTGGTAAGCTCCACGCTGCGACCATAGCCGGATCCATATTGCTCCCACAGCCACTCCTCCTCACGCTCCATGCAGGCAAACTTAATCCTCCTAAGCAAAGTAGTGTGACCGAGATAATAAGCCAACCTGTCGCCAGGCATAGGCTCTGATGGCTCCTTGCAGCGCATGTAGTAAGTAATGTGATAATCTTCTCTTGTTCTTACGTGGAAGAATATCGTGATGCCAACACTTATCCCACTCCTTTCGAGATAATCCGCATACGAGGCAATTATTATGCCCCTCTCCATAATGTCCTCACTATCTGATCCGCTATTAATACCACGACAGACAAGAAGCTCGACAGTTCTTGCTTTTATCGGAGAACACGCTTCGCTGATCATGTTTTCTGGAACACCCTCAAGAAAGCGATCAATATCAACCGTATGACCAGTGACATCATATGCATCGTGAGGCTTTGGAATCTTACTGAGATTAATAGTCTCAAGATTACCCTGTACGGCTTTCTCAAGTCTATCTGCGCCTTCAGGCCAGCCCTGCTCAGCTAACACTAAAGCTTCCTCCCATGTACCACCAGCCCAGCTAATCTCATCGGTAGAAGTACTTGATGGACTTCTAACCCAACTAGGCAAAGGACTCAAGGCTCTGTCCATAAGATCTGTTGGATTATCAAAGTAACGAATAAGCCGTTTCTTCTCCTTGTCCAACTCAACCCTCATGGCTACCTCCTCGATAAATACGATGACCATCGTCGTTGTATACTTCGTCCACACGAAGCACTTTTCCGACTCCATGCCTTGCGACCATGATGTAACCATCAAGGCCTCTCAGCTCAATCTCGACACCCTTAATACCCTTATACTTATGGAACAACATGCTCCATATAATCAAGGCTTCAGCTAGGGTGGTAGGGTTCTGGTGCTCTTCGTTAGCTGGCCCTATGTAGTAAGGGCGCTCAGAGCGCTGTGAGTGTCTGTGGGGCTTCTCATATTCCCACACACTGATTTCTAATACAGACATTTTCATGCCTCCTTTAGCTGCTAGTTATTTGGCTTACAGTACGCAGCTTACACTGTAAGACAATCACCGCAAAGCATTATTTGCGACGGCTTACCTTCGATTTCTTAACAAAGTCTACTCGACTTTCCTCATTTCTCCACCTTTACTTTCTTTGCTACCACATCAGTAAGGTATGTATCACCTAAGTGCAGCATCATTGCCGCCAGGTAATGGGAGTGTCGCTGAATGCCAGCCTTATCAAACCTGTCGCCAATATAGTCAATTGTGTCACGACCTATCTCCATGTATAGATCTTCGCCAATCTCCTTATTGGCTGTGAGAACCAATGCAGCAACAAGATCCTTAGTCTCGTCACTAAGGGTCATCTGTTCATAGCCGTCATCCTTAACGTCTGGAACAATACTAAGCTTTGGTTTTTTAGTCATCATTTACCCACCTTCCGTAATTTGGGTCAGCATCTTATCACAGCTGACTTCAAGTTTTCTAATCCTGTACAAGAGCACTGAGACTCTCTCCAGGCAGCGATCACAAACACCATTTGGCCCAAGCGCATTAATATGCTTAAGCACACCAATTAAACTCTTCGACTTGCAATGGTTACACATCAGAATCACCATCCTCTTGTCCGAAATGTATTTCTACCCAGCTTAAATCTTTACCGAACTCCAATAGGCTCGTGCTATGGTCGCTAAGCCCAGCTATAAGATCATCAGCACCTGGAATGCCTGACTTAACCATGAGACTCTCAGCTTCAAGCAAAAGCTCAAGCGCCTCCATGACGCAATTCAGAGCTTTGCTGACATTATGGCTACCTGGGTCAACCTTAATTGTGAGATCACTCATCAAATACCTCATCTTCTTCATCTTTACTCACCTCCTTCATCGGGTTCAGGACTAGGATCGTAATCGTCCTCCGGACAATATTGCTGCATCTGGTCTATCTCATACTCTTCGTTGTCTACACGTGCAGGAACATGTCCTAGCACTTGAGTTACGAGACTGTTCTCCAATAGTTCACTGAGTTCACACATGACTTACTCCTTAGTTGATTGAGTTGACTAGAATACCGATTCCCCAACCTATCCATAGATTGATACCAATAATCCACTTGATCCTCGACCTACGCTTGTCCTTCCTCGCTTCAGCGAGACTATGCTTTAGCACTGCATCCAGCTGTCTACTTGTGTGGTCTGTTGTGTTGTGCTTCATTACTCTCTCCTTATTTGATGATGAACGATATAGCTGTCATTATGATAGCTATAACTCCACCAAACACAAAGCCTATCACCAAGCCTATCACCAATGGCTCAACATTGCGTTGATACCAGCTCTCACGATTGGGCTGAAACATAGCTTTCGCTATCTTATTCAACTCCTCCTGCTCTCGCATCTTAGCTGTCTTACTCATTGTCTTCCTCTTTCTTCTCAAGTTTCTCCTGCGCCTTGGACAGAATGTCCTGACACTTCTTGCGCAACTCCACTTTCTCTCCGTCTGACTCCATGCTGAACGATGGTTTACCACTGAACTTGACCTTTGGTAGTGTGATGTCGAATGTGAATCTCATGACTAACTCCTTCTAAGTTTGTTAACGACTCTGTCTGCCAACATGGATACGTCTAATATCCACAACATAACTGCAACTGATTTGTCTTTTGATAGTCTCATGACTTACTCCTTGTATGGTTATTTTCCCGCAGGGTTCCTCAAAGACATGGTCTCAACAAAGTTTCCATCTCTCCAAAGACTAAAGAGAGCGCTCATAATTAAGCACCCTCCCCCTACCCCCTCAAGGGGGGACTACCTTTAACATTGAGGGAACCTATCAGCTCAAGGAAATTATTAACATAACACATTCTCTACTACCAGTACTGTCTAAGAGTATATCATACAATAAGTTACAAGATACTCAACGTATAGGAGTGGTTATAAGATACTGAGGTATAATAATATTTATTCCTATTATACATTGATTGGATGAAGTATAATATTGAGTGTATAAGAGGCTATATATGCTGGTAGGATTTTGTATGGTATAGTGGTTACAAAAATAATATATAAATCTTGTGTTTGCTTTTTAAGTGGTTATAAGGTAAAAATTCTTTCTAAGTTTGCATCGGTAGTGTATTTTGGTTTGGGTTGGGCGGGAAAAAAGATAGTAACATTTTTAGTAGTTGAGTGATATTTAAGGAGACTTCCTTTCTTCGCTTCACTCAGAAAGGGTCAGGGCGCTTCGCAGACTCGCTACCTGACGATATGGTTTTTAATTAGTGTCTAATAAAAGAAAACCAGGTCCTAAACTGAAGAAGGGACCGAAGTCAAAAGTAAAGCCTCTTGATAAGAGGTCGAAGGCCTACAAGAGGGGCCGGGTCATGGCGACCGATCCACGCGTTGGATTCAATCTTCTCGATAACCGCGAATTCCTATTATTTCTAGAGCAATTTGGCTATAACATGTCCTGGGCAACAGATGCCTGTGGATTAGCGCATGGCTCTATGCTTCAGCGTGCAAAACGCCAGGGCTGCCAAGCAGAGATCAGAAGGTTGAGAGCCGACTGGGAAGAGAAGAACGGGTCGGTAGAGCAGGCCTTTAAGATGCAAGACGCACGAATAGCGGCGAAGCTTGTTGTTACAGAAATTGAAGAACGTAGAAAGATAGATGCAGAAGAGCTAAAGATTAATAAAGCCAAGATAGGCCAGGAGGAGGTCTACAGGGCGATATGCAATGCAGGTGGAATATTAGGAGACGCGGCTACTTTCCTTAGAGCCGCAGGACACGAACTCACAAAATCAGCACTGGTGCGAATGGTTGCGAATGATGAATATCTCCAAGAAGCCTGTGAGCTGGGCGAAAAGGAGCTTCATCTATACATCCGCGACGATATTCTCTCGGCATCCCGCGGGCAAATGACTCCAAAAAAAGAACAAAGTAAATGGATGTTACAAATGTCAAAAGCCAGAATGGGATGGACGGAGAAGACTAAGGTTGAACATAGCGGCTCAGTTGGTTACGATACAAAAGCACTGCCTACAGACCTGAAGGAGCCGGATCTTCCGCCTCTTTCTGTCGTTAATGGCGGTTTGAAAAAAGAAGAGGATTAATCTTAGGGTAGCATCTTCTCAGTGTTACCCATCAGGAAGCTTGGTGTGGATACCTCCTTACCGCGAGCGCAGCCGAGCTTCCACCCCTTTTGAAAGGATTCGACTGTGTTTAGAAAAATTTTGATTACAATGATGCTGCTTGTCGCAGCGGGCGTTTCGGCGCTTGAGTTTGGTGGATGGGGGGACGCTGTAGAGGTTCTTGTGGAAGATGACAGCAATGTGTCTTATTTGTCTGATGACATGAGCAATATTACCAAGTACGGTGGCTGGACGATCTTCCTGCCTTCCGACGCAGCTGCGACGGTTACTTTTCATCGCGGCAGAGGTAGTACTGGCGTGAGTGGCTCGTATGAGACAGCTGGTATTACGCTGTCAGCAGGTGAGCAGTTTACATTTCCTGGTAAAATTACAGATTTGAAGTTCGATGATCCTACAGCTAATGTTACTGTGGCGGTATTCCCTTGGGTAAAATAAGACTAATATTTATAGTCGTCTTTTTTGCCACACTAATTCTACTAGTGTCGTCTATGCCGTCGTATTCGCAGGTTACTAAAAAAATATTCTTCCCGCACCACAGTATGGGGTCAAGGCTTGTTGGAAATCGATATCCGGCAGCGCAGCCATCGCAGCAGTATCAGCTACCCGCATACAATGGTGAAGACACCACCTGGCAGATACTTATTCCAATTAATGCACTTAACATAGAAAATGGAACTGATGTTCAGTTCTTTCAGTGGGATAGAGAGGATTCTGGATATACATCCAGTACAAATCGCTGGGTAAGGGACGACTTTGATGATGGCCCGGATTATACTTATATAACTGATGGTAGTGAATATTTTGATTTAAGCGCCGCAGATGGTTATGGGGCACCGTATTCTTTGATGGGTGAAAATTCTCCACCAGGAAACTATCCGACCGTTCTTTATGACCTGTGGGCTCAAGATTCAGATGGCTACATGGGTGACCAAAACTACCCTGTGTATACTCATCTTCCTATTAATCTCGCCAATGAATTCGACGTAATAGTCTTAAAGAGCAGCTATCAAACGACGCAGTGGTGGGGAGCTGATGGAGCCGAACGAACTCTATATGAAGTATTCGGAAACACAGAAAGAGATGATGGGGATGACACAAGAGAATCGATTTATGAGTATTACTTCGAGACACAGGATTTGATGCTCGCTTTGGCGGATGAGCTTGCAGCTCATTACCCAGAAACAATTTTTGTTTATATCGGCCTGGCTCCAAGACAAAATCGACACGATACACCTACTTATGATGATCAAATTACAGAAGAAGTCGCTCAGGCTTCTTATGACTTCAACGCCTGGTGTAGGTCCGAATGGGTATATCGACAACCTAATCTGAGGTATTTTGCCTGGTACAGTTATTTGGCTGATTTGGATCCCGAGTCTGATGATTACATGGCGCTTCTCGATGAATACGAACATAATCCAGGCTCTGATTCAGATAGTCACTGGTCGTTCTCTAGGGGTGAAGTTGTTGGTGAAATCTTTGGTGAATATTTATATAATCTGGCAGTAGCGGAAGATTCAGGTGTAGGATTAGACAACGAGACATACAGGGAGTGGGGGCCGGATTATGATGGCGCGGATCCCTGGGGGAACTCACCACCAACATTTGGTTTAATTCAAAACGCTACTTCAAGAGAAGATTCAAATTATGAACTTGATTTAGAGCAATATGTGTCTGACGTAGATGAAGACCCGTTGACGATTTCGGTTATCGGCACATACTCAAATGTTGCTGTCGAAATGATTAGTGATTTTATAGTCAGAATTACACCAGACGCGAACTGGCATGGAGAAGTGCTTGATGTAACTATGCAGGTAACTGACGGAGTCGCCACGGCGAACTCTGATTTTGATATAGTATTTACGCCAGTAAACGATCCACCTACTATTACTGACTTTCCAGCATATTTCGAGTGTGATGAAGATGATGCTGTTGTAGAAGATTTGTCTGACTGGACTCATGACATAGATGGTGATGATTTAATTTACAAGGTTTCCGGTGGAAACAATATTAAGGTTTATGTATCTGGGTCCAATGTTATCTTTCACCCACAATCCAACTGGAATGGCACTGAAAGATTTACATTCTTTGTCCAAGACGAAGTATCCAGTTCTACTTCTGTGAGTTTTGATATTGTAGTTAATCCAGTTAACGACGCACATACTCTTGAGTTTGGCACTCTTAATCTTCGACTGCCAATTGGTAGCGTGACGAATTTCGACATCTCTTCATATATTACCGACATCGACAATGAGGAAGAGATATTTATTACGGATGTCACGAACTTGTCGGCTGGCGACATTATTGCTACATACAGCGGTAATGTGATTGAGTTTAGTTTGCTTTCGTCTGATGTATATACCGGCCAGGAGACCTTTGAGGTTACGGTGGAAGATCTTGACAATACTGACACGGATATATTTACAGTCGAGGCTTATACTCCTGTTTCCCTAGATGCTACTACAAAAATCGAGCCAGGGCTTTTGACGGGTTACTCTACACGCCTTGCGTCTGCGTCTGGTTGGGGCTTGACGCTTGTTATGCCAAAAGTAGAATCCTGGGTATTTAGTAACTCCTCAACAATGTACACTGGCGAATATACTCACGAAATAACCTCAGTTGGTGGTAGTGGAGAATTAAATATAAATTCTACAACAACGCCAAGAGGTGCATCAGATCCGCTTAGGTTTAAGGTTAGTGGGGATGGTTGGCCAATAGATGCGTATAGTGAAATTGCTGCCTTGCTTGACTTTGACGTGTCTGACAATATCGGCGGGCGAAACGTAATTAAGTCTACGCTGTTTTTGAGAGCGACGTCATGGGGTGGATTGTCTCTCGGCGGTCAAGCTATGCGTATGGATGTTGTTGGTCTTTTGCATAAAAACCTAGATGACTGGATTCCTTATTCAACTAGTACGACTTCGGATGTAACTTTTGATTATTATGACACTAGCGCGACCAGTGCGTGGCGTACTAATATTGGTACATTCTGGGAAAGCACTCCAAACGACGGAATGACTACTTCGTATCCATTCGGTGCTGGAGATCAGTTTTGGGGTATAAAATCTGATACAACATTTACCGATTGGGCTGATGACGGAATAATTACAATAGACGTAACTGAAATTATGCAAGCCTGGGCTGCTGGAGAGCGAGAGGGTGGGTTGATGCTCTTTGGAGCTCGGTCTGGAAGTGCAAATCCGGTATTTGGTAATGTAAATTGGACGGCGACACATAGGCCGTACTTGGAAGTCTTTACACAGTAGGTGACAGGGTTGTTGGAAACAAGTTTATCTAAAAAGAGAAAGCTCGCACAGCTCCAGGCTTTGCATGCTCGGATCGCTTTCTATGGAACGCCTGAAAAAAACTATATGGATAGCGGGCTTTGGATATTCTTGCAGTATGTTAAAACTAAAGACGAGCATGACGCTTTGAATCCCATGAAGGGGCTGCCGACTGAAGATGGCGCGATTAAGTTATACATATTGACATCCTTTCATTACATGCTAAAACATCCTCAGCTTGCAGCCCCGAAATCAAGACAGATAATGTGGTCATGGATGATCTCTATCTTCTCGGCTTGGTTCGCAAGAACAGCAAAACATAGATTGATACTTATACAATCTAAGAAAGAAGAAGATGCGCATGCTTTGGTATCAAGAGGCAGTAAAGACCCCCTTGCAGGCCGTATCTCTTTTATTGAGCATACCCTTCCTGCTTGGCTTGGCGATCCTAATATTCGTAGCGGTGATGGTAATAACGCTGGCCGATTATCTTACAGCAACGGCAGTCAGATTCGTGGCATACCTCAAGGCGCAGATCAAGTAAGATCACATACGCCAAGTCTGGTTGCGAGTGACGAGATAGCTTTCCAGGAAGAAGCCGAAGCTGCTTATGTGGCTATTAGGCCCGCAGTCCAGGGCGGCGGTAGGTGGCTAGGAGTTTCCTCGGCGAACCCAGGGTTCTTCCGTAGGATGTGTGGGAATATAGACGAAGAGTCAAATGTATCCAGTATATCTGGGGCGCTGCCAAAAGGTATGAGAAGCTGGGAGACACGTGATGGTATCGTAGTATTAGAGACTCACTATTCCGCTGATCCAGACAAAGATCCAGATCGTAATGGCAAATCTTGGCTGATAGAAGCCGTTAAGGGCTATCCGGGTGGAATGAAGTCATCTGGTTGGCGTAGGGAGATGGAGATTGATTGGGACATTATGGGTGGAGATCCTGTATTTGAATTCTTGCTCGATCACGATAGTAAGATATTCACTCCTCGCTTGTCTCATGATGTAATAGTGAATGATCTTGAATTATTCGGAGGGTTTGATTATGGAATAAGAAACCCAAGCGCATTTGAGGTTTGGGGAGCTGATAAAGCTGGAAACTTGTACGCCGTTTGGGAGTACTATAAGTCTGGAGATACATATAAAGAGACAGCGGCAGCTATAAAATCTTGCCCTTTCTACAGTAAGCTCCGATATATAAAAGCAGATCCAAGTATCTGGGCCAGAACACAGCAGACTGCTAATGGCATCAAGAGTATCTCTGAGCTGTTTTCAGAAGAAGGAATACATTTTCAACCAGGTCGCAGAGGAGCGGACGTTCCAGTATCAGAAAGATTCCTTGGGGATTACTGGGCTGAACCAGACAAGCCAAGAGCTTTCATAACAAGCGCATGTCCGCAGCTCCGACGAGAAATGACGAACTTAAGATGGAAAGAACACAGGTCGGCTCTCGTGGCTGCCACAAAGAATAATCCTGAAGAGATCGTCCAAAAAGACAATCACGGCTATGATGCCACAGCGTACTTGATCGACAGCAGGCCTGGCGGTAGAATTGGGCCAACGTTAAAAATAAAAGCTGGCACTATCGCGGCAATTGAGGCTGAGTTTAGAGAAGCAGAACTCAGGAACTCCAATCAATATATTGGCTGGTAAAATGAAAGAGATAAAAATGGATTATGATAGGGAAATCTCCAGGCCGCCTGACTACGACGATGAGAAAGTCGCTAAGTGGATGCATGAGCTTGATCGAGGTATCGATAGAAGAAAAGAGGAGTCTGAGATTTGGTCAAGAAACGCTGAATGGGAGAATGCTAACCATTGGTCAGATGACGCGTTAGCTCCCGGTCAAGATCGCGTTACTGTGAATAAAATAGGCGCGTGGGTTAATACAAGAATTCCAGCAATGATATTCAGAAATCCAGGATTCTCAGTTAGGCCGCTAAAGCCAGACGGGTACATTCCTATTCAGATAGAGGTAATAGATCAAGAGACTGGAGAAACATCAGTCAAGACTGTTGCCCGGCATAAAGTAGTAGAGAGTCTCTTAAATTATATAGTAACACAGCCATCGTTTGGTCTCTATAGAACCCTAAGAAGATTCATGAAAGCCTCACTGCTTGGCTATGGCGCTTTGAAGGTTGGGTACTTCCCGGAATTTGATGATCAAAAGAAAAAGAAAACTAAAAAAGCAAAACTTGTCGGTTGGGTAAATCCAGACGGCAGCGATGATGACGGCCTTATATCGGACAAATGGTTTATAGATTGGGTTCCTCATTGGAGAGTAATTATAGATCCAGATGGAGAGAATGAATTCTATGATCACTCATGGGTTGCTTGTGAATACATAGAGCATATAGATGACGTGAGGAGTAATAAGCTATTTAAGAACACAGCGGACCTCACCCCTACACTTGAAGATTTTGACAAAGATTATGAAGGCACTACTACAAGCGGAGAGAGTACGTTTACCGGGGTGGAGCCATACGGAAAAGACAGGGCTGAGAAGGTAAGACTGTTTGAGATTATAGATCTTCGCAAGAAGAGAATTATAGTTATTGCAGAGGGGCACGGGAAAGCTTTAAGAGATGACCCTCTTCCAGAAGGAATACTGCATAGTCCGTATGTGTTCTTTCGACCAATTGAAATCCTTGGTCAATTCTATCCAAGGCCACCAGTAAAAGACCTAATACCAATTAACGACGAATACAATAAATATAGATCCAACCTGATGTCTGGAACTCGCAGGGCTGCGCGAAAATTTGTCGCACGCAAAAGTGCGTTTGATGAGCCCAATATGGCTAAACTTACCAGCCCAAACGACATGGCTATAGCTGAGACAGATGCGGCTGATATTGCTAATGTTATAGTGCCGGTAAATATGCCAGGAATGTCTGGCGAGGTATTTGCTTATGGCCAGGATATCCCCAGGGACTTCAATGAAGTTGCCGGGCAGCCGGGAGAAGCCAGAGGTCAAGCCACAGCTAAGACCGCTACTCAGGCAAACATCATGCAGCAGAGCAATTCTGTCCGTGAGGACGATATGCGCGAGATGGTTGGCCACGCCCTAAGGGAACTCGGTAAGAAGCTACTCGATAGCGTTCAAAAAAACATGACAACTAAGCAGGCAATTACGATAGCTGGGGAAGATGGACAAGCCTTTTCTACTATGGTTGATCATGACATGATTGTTGGTGACTTTGATATTGACGTAAGTGTCATAGAGTTGATGCCGAGAAACACGGATGTTGAGAAAGCCCAATTTGAAAAAGTGCTACAGATTTTAGCAGCGGCTCCTTGGTTGGTGTCTGAGCCATCCCTTGCTGATTCAATTCTGGACATGTTCCAGATCAATAGCACTCCAGTCAGGGACGGCTTGGTTAACGCAGCCAAGATGCAAATGCAGGCTGCTGGAATGGGCCAAGGCCCACAAGATCCAGTCCCAGGCAATCCGGCTGACATGGCCTCCCAAAAAGGTGGTCAGTAATGCTATATGATTTTATTTGCGAAAGTTGCAATATTATCTTTGAAGTCCAACAAGGGATGAAAGAGGATCATGAGTATGATTGCGAGAAATGCAAGGCTCCAGCCAGGCGTGTTTACTCTCCGATAACGTTTTCAGTTGACACGTGTTCTGATTATTATGATGATGGTCTTGGATGTTACATTAAGAACAAAGACCATCGCAAGGAAGTTATGCGGGAACAGAACGTAACGGAGTACAACCCTGACTCCATAGCTTCCAAGATGAAGAAAGACCTTAAAGATATAGATGCTGATGCTAAGCCTGAAGAAGCTGGGGCCGCTAAACAGCAAGTACGAAAAGAAGCTTCAACCAAACGGAAGCGTAGCCAAATCCGGTCTACGATTAAGAAACTTGATCTCTCCCAAATCGTGGCAAACGCGACCGGGGAGTAACCAGGAGATGATAGAATGACAGAGAACTTTAACATTCCAAACGAAGGCGCAGCTGCGGAATCGTCCGCTGAGGCAAACACGAATTGGCAAGTCCAAGAAGACCCCAATGATGCAATGTATGGAGAATACTCTACTGAGGCAGAACCAGTGAGCCCAAGTCCAACGGACGAACCCTCATGGGAGCAGCAATGGGAAGCCACCGGCGACCCCGTTCACTTGCCCCCTCAATTGCAGGGAGTCCACAAGGATATGATCGCTGGGATGAATATGAAGTTTAGGGAGCTGGCAGCCGAGAAGTTGGCTCTTCAGCAAGCAACTTCGGGAGTCGTTCAAGAGAGTGGTCAAGCAGTAGGCGGGAATGAAATGCCAGCACTTGATGACTCTACTGACGAGAAATGGAAAGACAGCGTTCAGGCGCGAATTGATTGGCAAGTTCAGCAGCAAATGAGTGGCGTTAACACAAAGCTTGAAACACAACAGCAGACTCTGAATATGGCTGCTGCCAAAGAGGAGCAAACTCGAATACGCTCACATCCAAATCACTCTCCTGAAGTTGAAGGCGAAATGGCAAGACTTGCCTCGACAGACGCTTTCTGGGCTTCAAGTTTACAGACGAAAACTGGTGTTGATACTTTGCAAGCGCAAGCTATCACAAATATGACACAAGCACAACGGAGTGCTAGTCAGCAACAGAGAATTCAGAACGCACCACATCAGGCTGTAATGCGCGGCGGTGGAGGCAATGCCACCCCTTCCGATAAATACGCATCCAGCTTTGATCAAATTGCTGAAGAAGTCTTTGCTGATGCTGGTGTTCCGTACAAATAACGGAGTATAAGCAATGACTTATCAACCTACTGTTAGGGCAGCACAGAATATTGATGCCCTATTAAGTACAACTTTGGATAAGTACTATAAGTCCGGCTTGATGCATGATGCTATCTTTACCTCTAATCCAACCTTTGACTTCCTGAAGTCAGCTGGAAGGATCAAGTATATCGATGGCGGAATGCAGCTTGCTATCAACCTTATGTACGGTAAAAACTCTACTGTCGGCCCATATAGTCGATATGAAGAGCTGAATATTGATCCACAGGATGGAATCACACAAGCATTCTTCCCTTGGGTTCAGTATGCAGGAGCAATCACAATTGACGGACTTAGTGAATTCCAGAATAGCGGAAAAGCTGCTTTGGTTAATTTGCTTGGTGAGAAAATGGAGCAGCTGACAATGTCTTTCTCAGAGGAGATGAACGAAGATTTGTTCGATTCCACTGTAACTGGCGACGCTTCTCAGGTTTCATCCAAGCAGCTAATGTCCATTAATGCGTTGATTGACAACGACAATACTGTTGGTCAGATCGATTCAAGCTCACGCGAGTGGTGGCAGTCAAGTATTAACGCTTCAGGTGCTGATATTACAACCAACCAGGGGCTTAAAGAAGCAATGGGTACTAAGTACAACGATGTTTCTATTGGCTCTGGTGGTAAGGCGACTCTGCTTCTTACTACTCAAGAAATCTTTGAGAAGTATGAAAACTCGATGCAGGAACAGATCAGATACACTTCGACCGAAACCGCAACTGCTGGTTTTGAAAAGTTGCGCTACAAAGCTGCGACTATGATGTGGGACTCTGACTGTACTACTGGGTCGATGTATTTTATCAACCCTAAATTCCTTAAGCTGATGGTCGCACGTGGACGCGACTTCCGTCCAGGCGGATTCCAAAGAGGAATCAAGCAGGACGCACGCACTGCAAATTACTTGTGGTATGGACAGCTTGTATCCTCTAACCGTCGTAAGTTGGGCGCTATCACTGGTATAGACGCATCAACTATCAACCCATAGAAAGCAGGTGAATAATGAGTAATTATCCTCAGATCCCAGGTATTGGTGAAGGCGATCATCACGGCGCTGCCGAGATTTCAAAGAGAACCTTCAAGGCTGCTGTTGCTGTCGCTGTTGGCGAGCAGGTAGCTATGTCTGTTACTGAAGACGATGGCATTACTGTATTCCTTGCGGATACAGATGTCGCCGGTGGCGAGTTTGTTTGCGGTGTTGCTGTAAAGGCAGTCGCGGCAGGCGATTATGGTGAGTTCCAGACCAAAGGTCTATTCGTAGGCTTGGTTGGCTCTCTTACTAACGGTGAAGGCTGCTTCCCGTCTGCTACCGCTGGAGCGGCAGGCAACAACGAAGTGTCGTCTCAAGAGACAGCACATCCTTTTGCTGTATGTCTTGATGCTACTACTGGAACAGTATTCCTTGACTGCTTCGGCGGATAGGAATAAAGCATGTCAGTATGGACAGATCGCATAGATAGCATTCTTAGTAGTCATTTTCATGACGCAGGTCTGATTAGTGACGCTATTGATGATGGCACAAAAAACTTCATATACGGCAGCTTGTTGTCGATATTGTCTGAGCGTTATGATCTAGCTACGGAGAAAAGTGATTTTAACATGACAGACGTATATTGGGATGATGGGTTCCTGGATATAGGAGAACCGGATGCCATAAGTATACTGCGAGTAGAGTATGCAGCAGATGACGTGTTGTTTGATAACGTGCTTGAAGCAGTATCATTTAACAATCTAAGCGATCTGTCTCCTACGTGGCAAACTGACAGGAGTGCTGACCCTTCGCATTATGCGATCCTTGGCACTCCTGGATCAACTTATTTCAAATTAAAAATACACCCAAGTCCGATTGACGGCATGGCTGGAACTCTGCGAGTTACATATACAGCGAATGCAAGTTCCTACTTTCCGCCATTATGGATTGACTCTATGGTTATCCTTCCATACATCAAGGCTATTTTAGCAGAAGAAAAAACAGAGTTTGATAGACATTGGGGAACTTTCCTGGCTAACCTAAATGATGGCAAGGCAAAGATTTCCTATAATTCTGATCCACATAAGGGGTTTTAATGAACTGCGGAGATATGTTGGATAGAATTCAGGAGTTGACAGGCGGATCTGGAGATGTCTTCAGTCAGCTTCTTGTTGTAAATATATCCAGGCGCGTGTTGTCTGAAATTCATAGTTTCACTAAATGCAGCGAGAGAATGCAGGATATAACACCCGGAACTCCGGCAGGCGGAGGCGAAGTCGTGTGTAATATGCCGCTTGACTTCCTGTCTCTACAGTGCATTTGGAACGCAGAAAATAAAGTAAAACTACAGCCGGTCAATGGATTTGAGCTTAAAACTAAAGTAGTTGGCTGGAGAAGTGTTACTGGTGAGCCGCTTTGTTATTATTATTCAGAAATGAACAGAGCTACATCATATAGACAAGTTGGCTTATGGCCCCTTCTTGAAGGTTTAGATGAGCCTGTGGTGCCTACAGCCACACCTCTAGTAGATCCTTCGTCGGGGTCAACACTCCCAGATCTTGGAGAGGGATAATGTTAATTAAGTATGTAGCATCACCAAACGAACCAAGTACCGGTGGAATATCTTTCAACGATGAAAGTGAAATCGATATTCCAAAATGGTCGAGATGGGGATTAGTGGCAGAGGCAGCATCTCAGTTATATGAAGCCGACTCAATGGTAATGAATGCAGTGCTTGCTTACAAATATAAGCACATAGCTAAGTACTTTATTGATAGACTTAGAATGAGATCCTACTCTAAGCTTCCTAGGGACGATGTATTTGGAAAAGGATATTCACAGTATGAAGGGCCAGTTGTGACCGTCCCCGAGCTAATCGGCGACGGAACTCCGGATGGAGGATTTTAATGCAGCGGTTTAGATTTGACTCATGGGGTGCACTTAATCAAGAAGTTGAGCCTGAGTATGTAGAACAGGGCGAGCTTGTTGAATGCGAGAATATAGACCTCTCTGTTACTGGTAAACTTAAACCAGCAATAGAGAACTCTATAAAGCTCAATACATCCACTGTGTTTACGGATCTCGATGACGCTTCAATACCCAAATACTTAACATGCCTTGAATCACCATCTGGCTGGACTCCTGCTAGTTGGGGTGAAAGTAATTATGATTACATTCTATTCTTCAAGAAAGAGTACGTTGTCTGCTACACTGGCTTAAATAAAAACACAAAAGTACTTGATACAGACATGCCTGACACTGTTCATGACTTATACACATCATCAACTCTAGATAGCATTAGTATATCAAAAATCGGCGACTCTTACATAATCGTTGACGGCGGCACTAATAAGAAGTGGGCCGAAGATGTACTTATAGGCATTGGGCTTGATTACAGTGGATCTGAAGTTTTAGATGAACAGGTCAAGCCACAAATGTTTGAGCTGAAACCGTCAAATAGTTCCGCCCATGGAGAGCCAGACCAAAAATGGCTATGCATTTGTAGCCATGAAAACGAATCGCCAATAGTGGGTTTTCATTGGTCAACGCAGATACTCGCTCTTGAAACAATTCGTCCACACGAATGGAAGCTCCCTTGGGGGATGGCTATCTCCGAGTTAGCATCTACCTATAGATTCCTTTATTTCTACAAAGCTAATCTCTTCAGTTCTGAGTTGGATACAGAAATATTAGAAAACGTTGAGTTGTCTGGATCGTCCTATGCAGGTGGGAGTAAGTGGTATTACGAGACGGAATGGATAGAAGCTAATCCTACAAACTGGTGGCCTGTGTGGAATATTAAGACAGACCAGCTTTATCCTAGTGGAGATGGATATTGGTGGGAGGAGTATAATATAGACACAGACACTCTTACTACTGGCGATGCTGTTGCAAAAGACTGGTCTACTATTTCTCCTGATGACAGTATGAATGGATATTGGTACATACAAGACCCGGACGATATTCATGGAATGGTATATTTCTTAATGTTTTATTCCGGCAGTAGGGTATATCCAACATTCTCTTCATTAAGTATAGGAGTAGACTCTATTCCTGACCCATCTTCTATTTGGAAAGATGCAATGGAGATGAATATATGGAAATTGTATTGGGGAACCCCATACACTAACCACCTTCCAAAACATTCATACTCTATCGGACCTGTAGAGGATTCCGTTACTTCTATTTTTGGGCCTGACTTTACTGGGTATTATGAATTTGCAGCAACACTAGAAAGCTTATTTGCTGTACATGGTGTTGAGGAATCAGACATGTTCAGTGAAACAATAGAACTCAATAATGACTTCACTGCCATAGTTAGCACAACTGCCTTAACTAGACTTATCGATAACAAACTGTGGTCTGAGTTGTGGCCAAGGCCTACATCAAGAACTTACGGAACAGCTGGAGTTATTCCCCATGATTTCGTTAACCCAGGAAAGGTTTATGCTGTAAGGTATATTTATAGAAGCGACAACATAGACACAATGCTTACTCCCCTTATTTATCTTAACGATGAAAATGAGGAGGGGTTTCATGAAGGGATAGAGGTTACGGCTGGTGCTGTTGTGAGAATCACAATTGGGCTATGTCTACAGTACATGCTGGTTGATGGTACTCCTGAAAATGTGTATTGTGAGATATACCGTGGCGACTCCGATGGTGATCTTTATAATCTTGAAACAATTCCTGTAGCCGCGACGCCATCAGACTTGTCAGCCTCAATTACTCATCTTGACTACTACGACACAAGCGCCGATGCCAACTTAAGCACAGTCCTTGAAGCGTCTGATTATTCAGCGATAGCTCCTCCGGCTGGCGCTATAGCATCTGAGTATGTAGCAGATCAATTATATCTAGCTAAGGGCTCAAAGCTCCACTGGAGCGACTATGGAGCTCCGGAACAATTCTCAGAACTTCACACTACTTTGTTCGACGAGAACATAACAGCCCTTGAGAACATAGGCGGCAACCTTGCTGTGATAATGCCGGGTTCAATTAATGTCTACAGGCCGATCGATGAAATCGGAGTAATACAGAAAAGTCTATCTGAGGTTGGATGTGAGTCTGATTCTAAAACAGCAAACTCTAAGTCTCTTGTGTTCTTGATAAACGACGATGCGCTGTGGGGATTTAACGGAACTAAGTCGGTGAAGATATCTGGCCCAGCTAAGACGTACTATGACGCAATAATAAGCGGTGGAAGCAATATTCTTATTGAAGCAAATATCATGAATCTCTATATAGCATATACAGACTCATCTGATAACTGCAGAACGCTTAAGCTCTCTGCGTCTGGTAAAAACAGGTGGGGACTTATCGATCCTGGTATACAAGTCTACGGGCTTTGCAGTACTCCGGATAATAGAATTATTGCATGTGGAGCAAAACTAGTTAATGAGGATTACGTTGAAGCCTTCTCAAGTATTGAGGGTGGGACATCAAGAACAGAAGAAGACTACAAAGTCGTAACTGGAATAATGAGATTTATGGATCCCGTAGCCCTGCGTGGTGTTAGCGCCATGTCGAAACATTTTATTGGTACATCTGGAACAACTGTAACGGTAATTGCTAGATCGCTTCTTGATACTGTTAGTAATATAGGCAGAGTGTTGTCAGAAAGCGGGAATTGGTTTAGAGATAGGTTTAATATAAAATCAACAGCTGGACGAGCAAGTACAATACAAGTTCAAATTGAGGGAAATAAATCAGACGTTAAAGAAGTCATAGTGGAGGTGAGTGGAAATGGGCCAACAGCAGCAGCCAAATAAAGCAAATGACGACAAGTTTGAAGAGAGAATGGGCGACATAGAATCAAGGCTTGAGGTGCTTGGCACTGACATCATGCGAGAGCGGCATCGAACAAAAGTAGAAATAACTAATGCTGTGAACACGGTCTCCACAGTACAGGGTCTCCCTGGGGCCTCCGGTGTGGATGGTTCTGAGGGCGTTAGTGCAAGAGGCGTAAGTCTGTCAGTTACCGATCAAACGATAGAATTTAATACTAATGGAGACGACCCGTCTCCTACATCGGTGACATTTACCTCTGCCGCCGTGAATTCTAGCTCTACTGTTTATTATGAATTCTTTCTTGATGATGTGTCTCAGCAGAATACGACAGATGACTATTGGGAATACGATACACACGGTCTTACATATTCAGACATGCCTAAGAAGGTAGAATGCCAGATTAGAGAAGATTCATCGACTGGTTTAATACTGGCTCGCGACCAGATTAACCTACAGGGCTTAATGGCAGGTAGTGATGCTGTTACTACAGTGCTATCAAACGACGCACATACTATGCCTGTGACGGTAGCAGGAGTAATCGATTACACTGGCTCTGGAACAGACATAGAGGTTTGGGTAGGTACTACACAGCTGAGTTATGGCACTGGCGACATGGAATACCAGGTAACAGCAACAAGCACAAACATTACTGCCAGTACTCCAACTACTGAAGATGGTACAGATGGTGGAGATATTAGACGCTATCCAGATCATAGCGGATCAATGCCAGCCAACACCGACTTAATAAGCTACGCTATCGCTGTTAAAAACGAAGCTGGCGTTTCTATGCACTTTACAAGGGTACAGACTTTCTCAAAGTCCTGGGAGGGCGCAGCTGGTGTGGATGGAATCAATGTTGATGTCGCCTTTAACTTCCAGACAGATGATACATATTCTGATCTGGATGCAAGTGGAGATATTGCCGACGTAAATGATGGAGTTATTCTGACAAGTAGCGGCTGGGACTATACGGAGAACTGGGATATCAATAATAACATAGATTCTTCTTACATATTCACAGCGCCAAAGGATGGGATATATTTCTTTTCAGCTGAATTGTATGTGTCATGGTATCAGATTACGTCAGGTGCGGGGGATCATCCTAGATGTAGAGTGGCTTGGGATGTAAGTACCAATGGCGGCACTACTTGGACTGTTTATGCAGTCAGAGCTGCTGCGAGCGATTTCAAAGGACTCGTCGGTGCGACAGCCGCGCAAGCATGGTGGTGGCCTTATGTAATAAAGCCATTGGCGGAAGATAGCCAGATTAGAGTAAGACTTTGTTGCGATAATATTTACACAACTGGCTCTTACGGAGCGACAGTTACGGCAGGTAGTGAATTTGCTGGTCATCTGATAACACCAGAATATCCGGTATAAAAGAAAGGTGATAGTATGTGGGGACAATTAGCATTAGGTGGACTTGGATTGCTTGGGCAGCTTTGGGGTGCAAGCCAGGTGAAAACTCCAGAAAACGAATTCCAGGATCCAGAGCTACGTCGAAGACGGATGGAGATGCTTGACATGCTACAAAGCGGTGGCGGTCACTTCAATCTTGGTGAGATGCAGAAGCGAAACATGGGTAATACTACTCAGTTTGCCAGGCAGCACGGAATGAAGATGGGTAGCGCTCCTGTGATGAACATGTTTAACGCCGGGAACGCTCAAGCTCTCAGTCAATCCATGATGGGTAGACAGACAGCCATGAACCAGATTCTCGGAATGAACAACCCAACATATCAGCAGCCACAGAATAACGCTATGGCTAATCTAGCTATGGGTGCTGGTAATACATTAATGAGTGGTGCGGGACTATCGTACGCCGATGAAAAAGGCTGGCTACGATAAGAAAGGTTTTACAATGGCGGATATTAGCAGATTGATGGGAATGATACTTTCCCAGAAACTCAACCAAAGGCAACTGGAAAGCGACATGGGGAATCGTGATATACAGTTATATCACAGTCCCTCGACAGGCGGCCGTATCTCGCCAGGTGTGTATAACTCCCTCGGTGAGGCTGATCAGAGCACGTACATCCCCTTTTATTCAAGCTATGGTTCAGCTCAGGGTACTCAACCTGGAGTCCTCCAGGGCTATTCTAGCGGCTCTGGGAGTGGTGGGAAGTATAGTGCGAACCCGGCAGATGTTCTAGGGAGCTTTAATCAGAACGATCAGGGCGTGTGGAACGCACAGCCTGGCACTGGGATGGTTCCTCCTTGGATGGCGCAGCTTATGATAGACTCAGGAAAGACCAGTCAATTCATGCAGGAGTTTAACGCTGCTGGTGGAAAGGCGGATCCTGGTGGAGCGGCACAGAGGGCGTATCAAAATACGTTCAATGCAGAAGACATGAGGGTCGCATACCCTGAGTTCTTCGATCAGTGGAAAAGACACCCAGATAGCGAAATCTCAAATGTTGATGAATACGGTAATAAGAAAGTATGGCAGGACGAGAGATCCTTTAGAGGCGATGACTGGAAGTCTGATAGAGAAATGAATAAGGAAGCTGTTAAACGTGCCAGAAAAGGCGACACTAGCAAGCCACCTATGGAGCTGCTTAAAATGCTTGAAGGTCTTCCTGGATATGAACAGTGGTATGACAGAGAAACTGTGGGCCAATTAGAGGGAGTCCAAGCTAAGCTTTTGAATCAAGCTAAAGGAAAATAACATGGCAGAACCTCAAGCTAATTCTACTCATAAACAGCCATCTGTTAACATGTCTGATGTGCACAAGATGCTACAAGCAGACGGAATGATGGACACTCCGAGTAACATTAACTATATCCAAGCAAGGTTAATGGAGCAGGGTGTTACTGTAAATAATGATACAGATAATACTAGATTTGGTGGCGGAGGGTGGAATGAAGCGCGGTCTGCTCCAGTCGAAGGTCTATCTAATGCCATAAGGGGCATTGGTAGTGTAACTGGTTCTGCTATTGCAGGAGTAGGTGCAGTTGATACTGGTGCAGAGTTGATGGACTGGACTGGACGTAAGGCTGATAATCTTGCTGATAGATTCAGAACGCCAAGTATGCCTGAAAGTGATAGCGTTGGCGGGTATCTTAAAGAGATGCTCTATCATCCACTGAAGGCAAAGAATGAGATGCTGAAAGCATTGGGAACCTCGGTTCCATCTATTGCTGCTGCTGGAATCGCTACTGGAGCGGCGGTCCTTGCTGGGGCTGGAACTGCTGTAGTAGGTGTACTGGGTGCTGCGGCTGCTGGTTTGACAGAATCAGCGATGGAGCAAGGTCTTACTATTGATGAAATTCTTGAGACAAAGAAACAGCAGATATTGGAACGAAGACCAGAGATCACTAATAAGGAGTTAAGCCAAGAGCTTAAGGGTTATTTAAGCAAAGCATACGGATCTACATTTGATGTATTCGCAAGAGACGCGATAGTCAATACGTTAATCTTTAGAGGTGTTGGAGCTGTACCAGGTAGACTACTTGGGTCTGCATTGAAGGGGACCACTAAAGCCGCAGGTGGCGGACTGGCCTCTAAGTTCCTTAGAAAAGGCGCACTGGAGTTTGCTACAGATCAACTTCCAAGGACATCTAAAACCTTTAGGGCTCTCAAGCACGCCATACCAATGAGTGAGGAGCTCTTCCAGGAAACACTACAGTCTGTATCCAGTCAGTATACAGTAGCAAGAGAAACTGGAGCCCCTGCTGGAATCAACTGGACAGCAGCTATTCAGGAAGGAATCGTTGCAGCACCACTTGGCGTGGGTGGACACGTTCTGACGTACACAGCGGATGCTCTGAGTCTTAATGAAGCCGGATTTATTAACGGCGGTGGCGACGAGGCAATGCTGAATAAGATAAAAGGCGCTGGTAGGGTTGATGGTCCATCAAGGCCAGTCTTAGGTGAAAACGACAGTTATGTATTTAATGAAGACGGTACGCAGAAGATGGAAGAAACATTCTTCAATAAAGATTCCGTACTTGAAGACCTATCTGCAATTGAAGACGAAATCACATCTAGTGAATACAGCCTCGGAGACAGAATGTTCCTTAAGGGTAGAATTAAGTTACGCAAGATGGCTGCCAGGGCAGATATTATAGAGAAATTTGATGCCATGCCTAATGGCGGAGGACATACCGCATTAAGCAATATGGTTAATCAAATAGGCGAAACGCTTGGCCTCCTTGATGCGTATGGGGAGGGAATGAATTCAGAAGCAAAAGAGCGATTAGTTGAAAGCAGCATAAAGGCATTTGTTGAGCTTATCGAGTCAGAGGATCCAGATGGTACAGGAAGTACCCTTACTGAGGCTGAGGCTTTGTGGGTTACATCACATGCAAAAAAATTAATAGAAGAGACTGAAAAGGCTGGCGGGGTTGAGGTTGGCACATATACGTTCAAGGGTGATAATTTAGTTAATGAATCCAAAGCTAGACTGAAGGTTTTATTCGGAAATACAAAGACAACCGTATCAGCGCTACGCGGAAAGCTCAAGGAGTACAGAGAGAGAAGAAGTATGGCGCTTGAGGCTTTACATAAAGTCTTTACTAATGAAGTAAAGGGTGAGAGCGTTGAGGCCGCGACAGAGCGCAGAGATGTAGTGTCTGCTATAGTTTCAGCTATCATTGAGAAATCAAAAGGAATAGATGAGTTCAGGCAGAACTTTAATGCCGTACTCGATGAGTTGGTTAATGAACAAGACAAAGCGAGGCGAGAGGGCAAACCGCTACCTATGTCGGATCAAGATTTAGTGACACTACAAAGCTGGTTTGATAATGTGGATGAAGTGTTTGATGCTCTAGAGCAGAATGATGTGCTTAAAATGTCTTCAAAAATAAAAGCCATTAAAGACAAGATTAGTAATTCAAACGCAGGCTCTATTGCTAAGCAGAAGGGCGCGGCACTCCTTAAAGCCGTAGCCATATTACTGGGCAGTGTAAGTAAAAAATATGCTAACAGAAAACAGCAATCTGATACAGACAATGTATCGCAAACAGATGAGGGATGCGTATAATGAGTTCATGTACTGATCAGAATAAGATAGTCGCATTAGCAACAAAGCTTGCACATGACGCAGCGGACGATAACGATGTTCCGCCATTTCAGAGAGCGGCTTTGATTGATGGATTCAGGAATGCGTATATTGCTGAATACGATCAATTGATCGGTATAGGAGAAAGTCACGAAAACG
>Ga0233412_10000121_pt1 | contig 42008 bp, 76 predicted proteins | sample Na_anoxic_4_MG_FD_180667 | JGI IMG/M metagenome (GOLD analysis project Ga0233412, IMG submission 180667) | Seawater microbial communities from Saanich Inlet, British Columbia, Canada - Na_anoxic_4_MG | ecosystem: Environmental > Aquatic > Marine > Inlet | place: Canada: British Columbia... | reverse complement strand
GTAAAATTAGGCCAGAATCTCAATGGGATGAAATGGACAGGAAGCCAACCGGATTTGAAAAAGGACATGCATATAAAACAGGAACAGAACCTCCTAAAACTAAGAAAGGAAAATATAAACAATACCCGTTCCCATGGACAAAACAAGAAGGACTTAACAAAGTATATATTGATAAAGGAAAATTAGCAGTAACAGATTCAATATTAAATAAAGTAGCAGATGAATCTAAGAAAAGGACAGAAAAAACTTTATTTACTGATATGGAAATCAATACAGGGTTAGCAGGTGCAAAAACGAATATATATGAAGCTCAAAAGGCTATTGATGTTTTAAAGAGAAGTAAGAAAGGAAGATATAGGGGAGAAAAAGCTGGAAAACTCCCTGGCAGAAAAGATAAGAAAACAGCTGAGAAAATAGCAGAATGGCAAGAGAAGAAAAAAGCTAATGAAAAGTTTGTAGAAGATTGGACCAAAAATGTTACAATAACTTATAGTTCTGGAGAAGGAGATAATGTAGGAGGAATCCCTATCACTTCTGGAAAGACAAATGAGGGCATTAAAGGGGTTAAAACTAAAGATGGAGTATTACAAACACCTAAAAAAATTAAGCCCTATAAACCTCAAGGAAAGCCTCACACAGGGGCTTCATCTGGATATGGAGGGGGAAGTCCTCCGCCTAAAATACCCTCAATTACAAATGGAGGAGATACTCCTGACAAGCCAGAAGATAAGAAGGAACTAAATACACAACATGCAAAAGGAAGAAAGAGAGCTCCTGCATCAACACCAGGTTTTTATGCAGATAGAAAGCATAAGAGAGAGTTTGAATTACAACTACAAAAAGAGAAGGGAGAGGGAAAACTTTCAACAATTTCTGCTTTAACAGAGAAATCTGAAATAGAAGGAAAACTAAAAAAAGAGTATAATATTCATAAAACAGAATTAGATTTAACTAGACTATCTATTGAACATGATAATAGAATTGCAGCAATAGAAGCTAAGAAAACTGGACCTACAAAAGTAAGTTCAGAATATATAGATTCAAAAGTTTCAAAAAAAGTTAAACCTTTAGTAGAAAAAGAGATTGAAATGCAAGAACCTTCTAGTAGATTGAGTAGAACATACGGAAAGATAAGAGATAAAATATTAAGAACTGACGATGCTCCTAAGGCAGTTTGGGCTACAGTTAAGGCAGATGTAGTAACTGGTTCTAAACCAGTTTATGAGATGAGAGATAAGGTAATCAAAGTAGAGGATGAACAAGGAAATCTTGTAAAATCAAAAATAGTTAAGGAGAAAGTTCAAGTTGGAGAAGAAGATGTCACTAAAAGATTAGCAGCTTCAAGTAAATTAGAATTATCAAAAGCAGAAATCAAAGAAGCACAGAAATATGGTCAAAGAGAAATTAAAAAATCAGAAGTAGATGAAGATGGAAATGTAAGAGAAGTTACTTACAAAGTTCCAAAGGGAAAACAACCTAAGAGTTTAAGAACATTAAAAAGAGAAGCAGGACACAGAAGGCAAGTTAGAAGGAGTATAAGTAAGGTAGCTGGATTATTATTGCCAGTAACAGCTGCGAAGATAAGTTCATCATATTCAGACGGACAGTCTGGTGCTAAGAAAGGAAGGCGAGTAGGCAGACCGAAAGGACCAAGTGGTAAATATGCTATCCCAGGGGTGGGGCCTGTGGGTGTATACGAATTTAGAAGATGGAAAAGACAACAGTTAGCTTTAGAAAGGATGGAAAGAGGACAAGAACCAATAGACCAAGAACAATACGAAAGAGAAATTAATGATCAGCAATATGAAGAGCAATATGAAGAACAACAATCACAAAGACAAGTTCCACTCCCTCCAGATTCCTCGCAACAGCAATCAGCCCCACCTCAATCTAATCAATATGAACAAGAAAATATTACGGAGGAAGAAATGTCAAGAAGAAAAAGACAAGAGATGACAAGTTCAAGCAGACGAAATGTTCTGCAAACACCAGAAGAAGATAATGTCCTTAATGCACCTAATGTTCAAAGAGGAGAACTAAGAGGAGTAGGACAGAATTCAGCTTTAATTAACGTAGATGATCTTAACCGCCCAATAACTAACCCAGACGGCGATTACTATACAGAAATTGACCCTGTTTCAGGTAAGCAAGTTCTAAGACGGAGGGTAAGAGAAAAGTGGTTAAGTTAAACCAAGGAAGAAGAAGAGACGCAGACGGATTGGGGGAAACCCTATCCCGAACCAACGAACTTAGGAATAAGGTGAAAAAGAATGGCCAATATGGGTTATACAAGTAGAATTTTACTTGGATTTGTAGCCCTATTAATAGGTGTCTTATTGCTATCACAAATCGCAACTGAATCTAATGGAACAGTATCCAAAGGTGGAGTAGTTAATGATAGCACTACTTTCGTGATTAATGGAGCAGGAACTTCTGTTAATACTACTCGAGAGTATACGTTAGGCACCTTAGGTGAAACTAGTGTAGATTGTCCGATAACAAACTTTGTGTTAGCGGCTTCCAATGCAACAACTGAATGGACAGATGTAACTGACTATGTGGTTGACCTTGATGCTGGAACCTTCACATTGAAGAACACATCAGCAACTTGGGCAGAGGTTTTGACTTCTAACGTAACTCTAGCAGATTACAACTATTGTGATGCTGGATATATGCAGTTAGGTTGGGGTAGGACTATGCTAAACTTGACACCAGGATTCTTTGCTTTAGCGTTATTGCTTGTCGCAGTAGCACTATTTTATGGGATCTATAGGGATACATTTGGTAAAGTAGATTAAGGAAACCAGGTGGGGATAGATTCCCCCTTGGTTTAACCTTGAAGGAGATTAAAAATGGAAAAAACTAAAAGAAAAGGCCCAGTAATAACAAAGGAAACTGCAATTAAGATTTGTAAGAATCCTAAATCACCAATGGGTATAAGAAAATTTTATAAGAAGAAATTTGATTTAAAGGTTAAATTAAAATAATGAAAAAAATTACTACGGACAATCTGAGGAAGGAGAAAAATGGTAATGGAATTTATCGGATTTACGATAGAAACAAAAAGCTTGTTTATGTTGGTAGGTCCTCAAACGGAAAGATAAAGCATCATCTTGTCCAACACTTTGGAAGTAGTTCATATTCAGGAGCCAAATTTGGAGATAGAACTAAATTCCATTACTCTCTAACTCATTTGCCTAAAGGTAAGGTTAAACAATACGAACAAAATTCTATTAAAAGAATCAAACCAAGAGGAAATAAATATGTCTACCTTAAAGGAAGATCCAAAAGAAAGACGGCGAAGTAAGCAAGACAAAGCAAAAAAAAGAGATAAGTATAGGAAATCTTCTATTATGATTAAAAGACAATGGTGTTAAGACCAATAGTGAATCTTTATAAACTAAATTAAACTAATCTTTATATGGAAAGAAAAATACAAAGTATAGGGTGTAGTTATATGATTACTATCCCTAAACATATAGTAGAATTATATAATTTAAAAAAAGGACAGAAATTAAATATTAAATTAAAGAAAAAATGTTTGATAATAGAACTTTAAAAGAAAGGGTCAAGGACTATCAACTTTATTGGATGAACATGATACCCCTTTTTATGATTGACCTTTATTATCAATTCAAAGTCCTCTAACTCTTGTAAGATTTCTCTGTTAAACTTCTTGGGAGGCAATCTAATTGTTCTTCTGAATACTTCTACTACTTCCCTTTTTAATAAATATCCTCTCCCTACACTTTTGTCAATTAGTTTTAAATGAATAAATTTGTATAAGATAGGTATATCACCCCTAACCACTTTATATAAAACTCCTATTCTGGCATAATTCTAATGCTGCAGATAATGTTGAAACATCTTTGTAATAAAAGTAAGCTGTTAATAATGCAAAGATAATTATTATCAAATTTATCCATCCATTCAAATCTTTTGGGAAAAATGATATATTTGATTTTTTTATTGGTATTACCAACTTTTTTTCATTATTTTCTTCCATTTTTTTATCTCCTTTTTAGCCGATGCCCTATTCTGTCCTCAATGGTAGGGTATTTTCTCCATTTAGGCCAAGTGTTAAAATATGAGTAGTAGGAGGGCTATACCCTCCAAATTCTACCTACTCAACCTTTTCTTCAGGGATTACGGCCCCTTCAGTTACTTTATAGGACTGTCTTCCGTTCAAAAGTTCCTTAACAATCGTTAAAGTCTTACCCTTTCTTGGACTAATTGCTTTCAAGCCTCTCATTAAAGTCCAAGCACTTGTTGATATACACTTATCCTCGCCGTTATGTGTTACATCAAATACATAAAATGCAGAATCTTCCCAAGGTATCTCTCTTGGTTCTTCACATTCTATTGTAACTATTTCTGGTTTGTTAAGTTCAAATTCAACTTTCGGTTTTCTTTCTCCGGTATCCATATTGTCCCATGTTCCTATTTTGGTTTCATTGTTTTCCATTTTAAAATCTCCATATTTTTTGTTTACGGCATAGCCATAACTATAATGTTTCTAAGGATTGTAGGCATCTCGTGGATAATAAAATCCATATCCATCATTTGCCCCATCTGGAATATATTTATCTCCTACATCCTTTCCTTTTCCTACTGCTCCTTTAATAAATCCAACAAACGAATCTATTGGTTCTTTCAAGAGTTTATAAAAATAGAATACTCCGAATAAGAGAATCCCAGTAGGGATTGCAAAGTTTAATACACTATCAAGATCCATCTCTTGACTCCTCCTCTACCCTATCTATCTTATCAATTATAGGATATAAGAGATAATTTATCAATGCTCTATATACTAAATATCCCCAAGCTGACCCAAATGCTACTCCAAATGTTACAGCTAAATGAACTAAATCTTCTGCTGAAATTGTTGGAACACCTAATAGGGCAAACCTAACTAAAAGTTCTGATAAGTTTATAGTTAGGATAAATGTTAAATATCCAGTTAATCCTAACCCCAATGTTCTTAATAACAATTCTCCGTGAAATTGTTTTGGTATTTTATTCTTTTTCATTGTTAACCTCCATATCTTGTTCTAATTTACACCCCTTTCCTTTTGCATCTCTAATTATTAATTGGACTACTTCATTTTCATCCTTTGCTTCTGTATACTCTTTGATTTCTGCTTTTGAAAAATTAAATAGTTTTAGGAGGGAAGTAGGAATTCTGTTCCTACTCATAGACATCCTCCTAATAAGTTTAGTGTCTTTAGGTAATATCCTCACCCAATTCTTCCAAACCTTATCTGTGTAGAAAACTTCCTTTCCCAACACTACAAATTGTAATGTTTCCCTATTAAATGTAAATACTAATCTTCTACCCATTTTTATTTTGTATTGATGACCTCGCTATATCATATTCTAAGCCTTCTAATCCTAACCTAACTAATTCATATTTCTCAGAGTTCATTAGGTTAATTAGCCCTCTAATTCGCTTCAGAATGACATCCTGATTCAATCTGCTCCTCCATAGTAATCTTCTATCAAGTTCTTAATTATTACCATCTGATAAAAAGCTACCAATACTTGCAACACTGCTCTATACAATGGATCCGGTATATTTGAGAGTGCTACAAGAATAATGGATGGGAAAAAAGTTATAAGCATAGTCAATAACTTCTTATCCTTCTCCAATCTCTTTTTAGCTGCCATCTACATCACAACCTTCTTTATTTCTTCAATCTCGTTAAGAGTTTTAACTTGTAGTCCTGCTTGAGATATATCACTATCTTCAAATTTCCTATTAGTCTTTAAAACTTGTAATTCTCCAGTTGAGTTATCTCTAACTGCTAATACTTCCGGTTCATATACAAGTTCATACCTTAGCTTAACCTTAGGTTTTTTCTTAGGCCTTGCTGGTTTTTTTCTAACTGGAACTTCAGAAGGGAATTCATCTTCTTCTAAATCATCTTCTTCCTCATCTTCCTCTTCCTCAAAAATATCTTCTTCTGTTTCTTCGCCGTATTCATTATATTCTTCTTCTTTTTGTTTTTTCTTCTTAAACATTTTTAAACCTCCAAATGCTTCGTCATTGCAATCGCTTCTTTATAACTCTTATACTGATGATAAGATGTAGCAAAGAAACTTGACAATAATACTACTCCAGCGAGGGAATTTATCCCTGCAAGAATTTTAAGGCCTAATGCTATCCCTGTAAAGAAAGTAGCATAAATCCCTCCTATAAGCACTCCAATTAACATAACTCCCATAGCAACCATAGAAGCCTCCATTTGTATCCCAGTATCTACTTTATCCAATCCCTTAGTTAAAAAGCTCATTTCTTCCACCCTTTTATATCATTCCATAATTCAGTTAAGTATGGTAACCAAGCCCAAGTAAATCCAAGTATAGGGATTAACCACAAAACTAATGTGGAAGGATTTCCATTTGTGGATATTATGTAATTAACACTAATGGTAGTAAAACTTTTCATTATCATATCAACCATTGTATATAATCTTACCATTATTCACTCCCGAAGAATTGTCCTAAAACAAGTCCTCCTGCAAACAATCCGGCCACTCCTACTGCAAAAGCTAATCTATAATCTCCAAATATACTTATCATTACTAAATATCCAACAGTTACTCCTATCCAACCACCTAATCTATTAAAGCCGTAATCTTCTAAGAACTTACTTGCGAATACTTGAATAAAGAAAAGAATAGGTATCATAAACATAGCCATTGACCAACTACCCATCACAGAAGTATCAAACCCTTCTCCAGTCATAATATTATACATTTCTCAACTCCTTCTTTAATCTTATAATTTCGGCTTCCTTTTTAATCGTTTGTTTAGTATATCCTATCTCAGAAAACATACTAACTCCAAACATAAAAGATACTCCAGATAAAAAGTAATGGAGATGTGGGTCTGCTCCTTCTAGCTCTATAACAAATAATCCTACTAATCCCATTGCTATAAAGAAAAGTGCTAACCCATAAACAAAAATTAATTCCTTACTCATTTTTCTTCCTCCTATCTTTTATTGCTGGAACAATGAATAAATCCACCAGTGATCCAACTGCTATTAGAATAAAACCCCAAGCAAACCAATCTATTGTTGAAAACCACCAAGCCAACATATAGGAGAACATTGCTCCTACCCAAAACATACTCTCTTTATCTAAATCATTAACTAACATTATATATCCTCCCAGATTTTGTCTGTTATTTTCTTTAATCCTGTGCTTGTAACATGAGTATAAATTTCGGTAGTAGTTATCCTTGAGTGTCCAAGAAGGGCTTGTAAATGTCTTATGTCCATTCCTTTGCTCAAATAGAAAGTAGCTCCACTATGCCTAAGATGATGGAAAGTAACGTGCTTGTTCAATACTCTCAAAGCAGTTTGAGTAATTATTCTTTGAAGTGTCCTTTTAGGAATACCTATTGGGCAATGCTTCAAAAATTTAGTTACTGGCTTTTGGATTGGAACATCTCTATCCTTCTTTCCTTTTGCCTGGAGTAAATGTAAGAACCCTCTTTCCTTATCTATGTTTGACGGTTTTAGATCTAAAACCTCAGAAATTCTCATACATTGATAGAAACCTAACACAACAGCAGTTTTCAATTTCTTTTCTTTTGCTGGGTCTGTGTGGCTAATACCTTTAACTAATTCTAAGAATTCATTATGTGAAATCGTTTTTGGTAGTATTCTTCCCATTTTTTATCAATAAAAGTGCCAAAAATGATGTCCTCTCCCAAAGAAACCATAAGTGTTTTGGCACTTAATCATTTAGAAAATGCCATTTATAAATATAATTATTCTTTAACATATAATAAAAAGTTGGGGCGAACCCCAAGAAATTAAGGTGTTATAGGTGCAAAAGTTGGGGCGAACCCCAACAGAATTCATTTCGACACAAGGGAGTAAGTATCTGGGAGATAATTATTATACACATTGAACCCTTTTAATACTTATGCATTTGTCACTTCTTTCTTTACTAAGTTTTGCCTTTGCTCTATACTTCTCTACCCAATAATTATCCCTACACTCTTTAGAACAATATTGAGTTCTTAATTCCTTGTTGTGCCTTTTTCCACAATGTTTACACGGCCTCCAAATCATTCTTCCATCTCCTTATTTTTGAGATGTAGGTTTGAATTACAATGGGCAACCCATCTATCAGTAGATACAAATATTCCACAAATTTTACAGATTTTATTCATTTACTCTCAACCTCATCATTTATAGGAATGAATTTCTTATACACAGCAGTATAGGCATAAGCAAATTTTGGGAACCTTCTTCCTAGTCTATACAATGGGCCTTCTAATTTAGGAAATGCTTTTATTATCCTATAATAAAACCTAAATGGAAATCCATAAGAATAAACATAATCTAATTCCAAATCACATTTCCTAGCCATATAATTCAATCTTGAGAAAGTTAATCTTGTAATATGCCCAAACTTATCTAACATCTCAGTAGCTATATCATTATTTACAAACATACTCTTTAATGGGAGTATATCATTTCCTAAAGTTATAATTACATACTTATCTGCAACTCTTGTCATCTCTTTTAAGGTTTCTAAAGGTAGTGGTATATGATCCAAGGTAGAAATGCAAGAAACTGCATAAAAAGAGTTCTGCTCAAAAGGCAACTTATTATCATCTGTTAATAACTGTGTATTAAATCCTCTCTCCTTTAGTTGTTTAATTCTTGCTTCACTTATATCCGACGCTGTAATCTCTCCAACCCATCCGGATAAACCTTGAAGAAATACCCCTGCACCAGTTCCAATATCTAATAAATTCTCATTAATCATCCCACAATGATAGAATGCTTTCCAAACTGCTTTCTTCTTGTGTAATTTTAACCTGGCTAATAGTTCATCATCTGGTTTCTGATGCTGGTCCTTATATATTTCTGACTTATCCTCATAGAACTTCTTATACTTTATATTTTTCATTATAACACTCCACCCATTCTTCTAATTGCTTTTTCTATTAATGTAATTGAATACTTTATTTCTTCAATTTCATTTTCCATTGCTTTACTTGATAACCCTACTGCCCTTCTAAGTTGTTTTTTATTTAAACGAATAAGGCAATCAGTTAATTCTGTTCTATCATCTTTTACAGCCATTTTTAAGTAACTCCTCCATTACATCATCTGCGAATAAACACCCCTGTAATCCTGCTTGTATTTGGTCTTGATATACCGGACAATAAATATGTTCAGCACAATCCATATATTGATTTTCAATTTCACAGTAGCCCTTATATTCACACTTTTTTTCTAATAGTTCATTTAAGAACCTTGTCTTACTTCCTTGTATTGCCATCTTCTTCCCTCCCTTCTGGAATTTTTGCAGTATATACTTTTGCCCTCCAATTTAAATCAAACCTACCTCCTGTTCTTGAGCTAATTCTTTCTATTTTGTTATTAATAACTAATTGCCTGCAATTCCTCCTTACTGCTTCAAGTGAAAGGTCAAAATTATCTATTTCCTTTAACCCTCTTACAATATCTTTTGCTGTAACTGCACATTCTGCTAACCCTAATAATTTTATTATTCTATTCTGGTTAGGTGTTAGTTTTTTTTCTTTCATTTATATCATCTCCTGATTATGAAGGGAGAGGAAAAGGAGGCAACCGAAACCCCTCCCTCCCAAGTTAGACTTGGGATTGTCCTGGAAATAGAAATACGACGACGCCTTCGTGTAATGACAACCATTTCTATATCCATTTAGACACCCTAATTTAAGTTGTAAGCTTTTTTTCTTTCCATTCCTTTCCGGATCTCGGCTGATTTTATCCTCATCCTTTCCAAATCCATCTCGTGCCTATACCTATCTATTGCTTTTTCCTTATCTAATAGTAATATAGCATTTGTTTGTTTTAAATTTATCCTTTCTATCTTTAAGCTGTGTTCATAATCTAATTTTTCTTTTGTTTTTTTATCCATTTTTCCTCCTTTGGTTAAACTCATTTATCTTACTATATATTCCTTCTGTTGTTTTTCTCCTCTTTATTTCTGAAATAATACAAACACAAATACTACATAATCCAGTTTGGTTGTAGTTGGTTATACCTTTCCAGCAATTATCACATCTCCTTAATTGGTGTTTCTTATGTGGTGCCATTAGTTTGTTTCCATATTTCAAATTCTGCCATCTTTTTATCCATACAATTTTGACATGATATATTCTTACCAGATGTATTAATAAATAGATTTTCACATAGTTCACTATATATTTTCATTTCCTTGCAGTATTCACATTTCCATTCATTTTCCATTTTCATTTCCTCCATATATATTAGAAACTTGCGACATTGCGACATAGTTTCTTGATAAACCGAATTGCCTCTTTAACCTATAAAATGTGGCTCTATGGGCTCCTCGTTCCTTACAAAATAAGTTCATTTGCTTTTCTACCCCTGCGACACTTCCTATTGCTTTAAAGAGAGATTTTACATCTTCGTCAACATCTCTACTATTAAAAAATAGTTTTTCTGACTTTTCAAAATTATGTTTTACAAAAGTAATCAAACTATCTAAATCTCTAAAATTAAAAGAAGGGTCCACTTTATTTAATATTTCTATAACTTTTGTTTTTTCCTTTTGAGTTAATTTTCTTTTTTCAATAATTTCAAGAGATTTTGTCTTAATATCTTTCCAAGAATAGATTAATTCGTAAGTCACCATCCTACTTATCAAAGCATTGAAATCTTCAGTTCTATGTCCTAATTCATTAACTAAGATAATTAATCTTCCATTAAATTCAAATTCTTGAGGGGCTTCTCCTAATTTCTTAGAAGTGGTTAAATAACTAACTGTTCCATTCCCAAGTGCTGCTTTCAAGATAGAGATCGCAACTTGGTTTTTTAACATCCCTTCAATATCGTCTAATACTATTACTTTATTTCTATGTTCATATAATTCCTTATACAATGCTAATGGACTTGCGAATCCTGAATTATATTTATAATCTTTACCTTCAAGTTTTTTTAAAGTGGTATATGTTTTTCCAAGTCCTGCCCTTGAATGTATTAAAACAGACGCCTTACCTTGAACCGCCATATCTAAATAATCTTCCATAAGTCCTTTTTCAACTATTTCTATTTCTACATTAGGAAGTCTATTATCTTCTAATACCGCAATATCTCCTGACTTACAAATTCTTTCTTGAGCTATTGAAATCGCTTCATTGAAATCTGCTTCTGTTTTACAAGGGCTACTCCCTCCATAAGTTTTTCCGGAATAGCTAACCCCACTCTCGCTAACTTCTATTTTTGCTTTCATTTTCCCTCCTATTTTAATGCTCTCTTTAATGCCTTATATTCTTTATACTGAGAGGGAGATAGTTTTCCCTCTTTATAATATATCGCTTCAAGTGTAAATAACCTTTTTTCTGCTGACTTCCTAAACTCTCTCTTTGGAACTGCAACTTTAATCGGCCTACCCAATGTAATCCCTCTCCTCTCTCTCAACAATAACAGTTATGTGTTGGTGAGCAATTTGTAAAGCCGATTTTAGATCTCTGGCTTCAATCTCGGTAGGCATATCTTCTACATCAATTTGAAATTTCATTTTAAACCTCCCTTTAATAATTCCATTGCTAACTTAACCATCTCCTCTCTTGCTTCTTCTTTTGTATCAAATCCCTTCTTTGAGATTGATGGTGGGTTTCCATATTCGTCATAATAAAATATACTATACATTGGTTTATTTTTATGTTCCCAATATGCTTCTGGTGTTTCTGCTACCTTATAGCTCCCCATTAGTTCTCCAGTAGTATTATCCAGAAAATTAATCTCATCTGTTTTAAATTCTAATTCCATTTTTTGCCTCCTATTAATTTCTTATCGTGTTTATCCAAATAGTATTTATTAATACCAGTTGATTCAAAATGTTCCCTTGCTTCTTCAATAGTCTTAAAACCCCACTCTTTCATTTTAATCCTCAGAAATCTATCTCCCTTATTTACCTTAAGATGTGCAGAACTTCTATGATTAATTAATGGTATCCCTTCACTTTTCAAAAGTGTTGAGATAGTTGTGTGGCTTGGATATTCTTTTTTCATTCTGGAAATCTCCCTAGTGCTATGTTCTCCAGTTTTGTATAATTCAATTACTTCTAATTCTACTGTTCTCTTTATAATTTTCTTATATACCATATTCTTTCCTCCTCTACTGTCACTTTCTTCATTAATTTATGCCATATTTAAGTTTTTCCATAAGGAATAATATACTTATTTGGCATTTTTCTTGCTTAAAATCAAGAAATTTACAGTCTGTTCCTCAACTAATTTTAATTGTTCTTTTGTAAATCCTATCATTAATAATACCTTTCTACTAAAAGCTACTGCCCCAGAATCATTTTCCCTTTCATCAACCATCCAAAACTCATCCTTTTCTTTTGATTTAGTTAATGATATATCTGGATTAACATTTTCAGTAACTTCTACCATTCTATATGATAAGCTCATTGTAATCCCTCCTTTGTTAATTCTAATCCGGCTATATCTGCCCATTCTACACTTGGTTGTATCTTAACAATTACTACTCCATCATTAAAACATATCCTAAAATCATATCCTTCTTCATAAGAAAATTCTGCGAAACCCTCTACAAACGGAGCAACTTCTAATAAGAACTCTCTTGTTGAATTATACCAATATCCTTCAAGTTTTGTATCACCCCACTCTTGGAATTCAAGTTCTCCCTCGTCAGTTATTGCGTCATAGACACTCCAATCTTCGCCGCCTTTTTCTTTTTTGATTTTTATCAAAGCTTCTTTATCCTTTACTTCAATTTCTTCCCAATTATATGTGCTATACATTCCCATTTTATTTTTCCTCCTTATATTCTTCTGCTTCATAATGTCTCTTGTCTGGATCCCAACAACTGCTCATCATTTCGTCTTGATAAGTTCCTTCTTCTTCGGTTGTGGTTTCTCCTTCTTCAACTTTTTCTACTGCGTCATCTTCATCCTTTGCCTCAACAATCATTGAAGCCCAAGTTATCTGTTCCCAAGTTACTTTCCATTTTTTCATTTTAACTCCCTCCTAATCTACTATCTTTACATTTACTATATCTTCCTACTGAGAAAGAGTTCCTTGAATACTTACTTCTCTTTGCCGAACACTCTCTACATTCAGTTCTCGCATATTTTAACTTACCACATTTAGGGCATACAAATTTATCTCCCATTTTCATCCTCATATACTTCTTCCATAAATCCAGGCAAAGCTTTCAATATCTTTTCCCTTTCTTTCCAATCAGAAGTATAGTATAGAATAAAGTTCTCTATTTCTCTTTCTACTTTATCTTTCACTTTATCTTTCATTTTTCCCCCCAATTCCAATCTTTCAATGCTTTTATTATCTTTGGTAAGTATCTTTCGTCAACTTCCATACGGCACTTGTGATTGAAATGATATGAATAGTCTTCTCCCATATATTTATCTACACACCAATCTTGAAACCTATCCTCTCCGTCATCTCTAACTGCTACATAACTAATCTCATCTCTATACTCCTCACTCTCGTCTGCTGGATCTCCCGTAATAAAAGTTTCAACCAATTCGTATAATCTAACAATCATTTTTCTACCTCCTTAATACATTCTTTCAATGCTTCAATCAACCACTCTGCCGAAGCTTTAGTCAATCTAATATCTGAATTTCCCTCCTCGTCAGTTGAGAGAGAGATGTATTTTCTCCCCTCATCATCTTCTTCAATAGCTATAAATCCTATTGCTTTTAGAAATCCTACTGGGCCGCCTCTATCTTTCTTCCAATACTTTTCTGCCGTTATACAATCTATTCCAGTCATTTTAGTTTGCCTCCTTAAACTTATCATCCAACTCACTATAATTACTTCTTATGTATCCAATTTGTTCGTCTGTTAATGATGTAGCCATTTTGATTGTTTCATTATCCCACATATTACAAACTCCACTCTCTCTAACATTTTCAAACTCTCCGAATTGTTCTTGTGTTATATTCATTTTAAATCCATTGCCTCCTCTATCATATCGTTCCTTGCTTCTTCTCGTCTTTTCTCCAATAGTATTTCTTGTTTAATGTTGTTCTCTATCGTTGGACTTCCCCTATAACTTGGCATTCTAAATCGCCCTGCTTTTGTTATCTCTTGGTATTGGATTTCAACTACTACTGGGTCTCCCCCGTCTAACATTTCCTTAACTGGAAGATGTTGGTGTCCTGAAATTTGGACTACATTTCCATCACTATCTTCTGCCCTAATCCCCGCATTGTTAGAAGTATATTTTACGATTTCAATAGTTGTTTCTTTCCAAAACTTACACTTCAACCAATTATCACTTCTCCTATTTTCATACAAGCCGTTCATATCTTTGATTACAATTCCCTCTCTACCTTGTATCCTTGCTTCTCTCAAAGTTTCCATAACCGATTTGTATTCTGCCGTTTCAATTTTTCCATCTACTAAAAAGTTATGTTGGAATTTTATTCTCTCGCTTAATGGTGTGTTCATTAATGGCTTACCAAACATATTGATAACATCAAACACAACAAACTTTACTGGGTGTGTTTTTCTCAATTCGGTTTGCTTGATAGGACATTTTGTATGGCTTCTTTTGGATAGAAGATTAAAGTCGTCTTCCCAAGAAATCATTTCGCCATCAATCACAAAATCATATGGAAAGTCTTGAACTGCCTCTACGATTTCTAAATAGTGAGAGTTCTTAATGTTCCCTCTCCTATTAATTAATATCACTTCATCCCCAGACTTGTGTATTTGTATTCTCTCTCCGTCAAACTTTATGTTAGCAAGGTGGGAATTGTTATCCCACACTTGAACATCTGCTATCTTCTCGTCTATTTTTTTACATAACATCATTTTTGTTTGCCTCCTATTTTCGCACTCAAATAAACCTTGAAATTCTCGTCTAACCTTTTCAAATGTTTAAATTGATTGTGTGCTTTTTCTCTATCTTCTGTTATAAGATTTATCTCTCCGTTTAAGTGGACATAGTATGTAGTCATTTTCATAACTCCAATAAATCTTCAACTTTTGCCGTGTCAACTCCTACTGCTTCAATACAAGTTTTCACTTTTGCCTTTTCTTCTTCTGCTTTCATTAGTCCTTCAATGAGTTCGCTTTTCATTGTTGTTCCCAATACCATTGAAAGATAATCTGTGTAGATTGGGTGTGGTTTTACATAAGCGAAATACACTTTGTATCCATTTCCAGATGTATAAGCAAACTTCAATCCTTTCCCAGTAGTTTTTAGCTCTTTCAATAACCAGTCGCCTTTCATTAAGTATTCTTTCTCAATGATTAAGTCGTCTTGTTCTCTCACATCTACTTCTTTAAAGTTAGATACTTCTTTTGTTTTGGATAACTTCGCCATAGCTTTCCCTCTAATTAATTTGAAGGCAGTTGTATGTTCTTCCCCAGTAATTTTATTGTAGAAAGTTCCTTTTGTATATGTTCCAGCATTTTTTACTAAAACATTTCCGTCTTTGTCGCAATCTTCAAACTCATTTTTCTTTGGGTTTAAAGGGCTAACTTCTGTGTCGTATTGTCCTATTTTTAATTTATAAAATACCATTTTCTTTCATAATCCTCCCAGATTTTATTTTCCTTTTAATTCATCTGCTCGTGCTTCAAGTCTTGTTCTTTCTCGTTCTTCATAACATTCATAGCAATACAAATCGCTATGTTGTGTTTGGGCATTTGGTAATTTAACTTTATTACATTCTCCACAAAACCATAATCCAAACTCTTTATCGTATGGTTTTCCTTTCTCCTTACATATTTTTATAAGTATTGCTTCTTCTCGGTTACCCATTACCCAATTATTCTCAATACCTTTCTCAAATCTTTCTCCCCATTCCATAATGTATGGAAGATGTTTTTCATTTGGAAATGCTACTCTCATAAATTCCTCATATACTTCTTGTCTAATCTTATTCATTTTATTACCCCCACATATGTCTTCCAAAAGCCTTCACTTATTCTTCTAAATTCTTCTCCAGAAAATAGAAAAGTTCCAACTTCCATTTCATTCCCATTTAAGTCGTCATACATTCCATTCACAACACTATCATATCCATTTTCTATATATGCTTCTTCTTCTTCTTTTGTTTTCTCTATAACTTCAATGAAATTTGTGAAATCTTTTGTAGTCGTTACTCCTTCAAAATCTACCTTGTAATATTTTCCCATTTTATTCTCCCCCTACAATCAAGTCGCAAGATTTCTGTGCTTTACTACTTGCTTTGATTATTGCTTCTTCGTTATTTTTCAAGTATGTGATCCACCCGTTGATATATGCTTGTGAGTTCTTTGTATTCATATCAATTCCAGCTTCGGCACACAAGAATAAGCTTCCCATTTCTGCTACCAATTCTTCAAAGGAATAACTTACCTTATCATACTTACCTTTCAATTCCCTATCTAATCTTTTCTTATGCCCCGTGCTATGTGATAACTCGTGGAACAAAGTTTTGTAATACTTTTCTTCGTTAGGAAATGTTTGTGGTTTAGGCATACCGACTTCATCAGTTGAAGGATTATAACAAGCTTGAACTCCCTCGTGAATAATTACAGGGGAATTTTCATATCCCTCAACTATTTCAACACATCTTGTTATCGGTTTGATTTCTCTCTCAACATTCTCAGGCACTTCAAGAGTTGTTTGTTCTATGTTCCAAATCTTACAAGCTCCAAATCCGTATAAGAAAGTTTGTTCCTTGCCGTCCTTATCTTTCCTTTTCTGTATCAAAGGTGTTAGTATCCAAGTTGCTCGTTCTCCTTTCTTAACCTTTCCACCTTTGGTATTTACTTGTTTCATACTTAACCAATATGGACTATCATATCCTTTCATACTTGTTAAAAGTAAATTCATTCCACGATAAGCTTTCTTCGTGATATAATTTTGTGGTAATCCACAAGCCCAAGATTTAACCCAAGTTCCATTGGTTTCTAATCCCTCGATTATCGTTCTCGTAATTGCTTTCATAACTTTTGGTTTAATTTTCATTTGATTTTCCTCCCTATCTTCGCACAAGTTGCTCGTTCTCCTTTCTTAACCTTTCCACCTTTGGTATTTACTTGTTTCATACTTAACCAATATGGACTATCATATCCTTTCATACTTGTTAAAAGCAAATTCATTCCACGATAAGCTTTCATAACTTTTGGTTTAATTTTCATTTGATTTTCCTCCCTATCTTCGCACTCTTGGTGCTAAGACACAAATCAATTCTTCTGTTTCTACCCATAAAGGATATTCTTGTTTGAGTTTGATTGTGATTTTTTCACACTTTGATTTCGTCGCTATTGTGAGTAAGACTTTCATATACTCTCTTGAATAATCACTCACTCCCTCTCCACAACTCCCGTCATAAACATACTCAATACTTTCAGGAACTTTTTGTGGCTTCACATCAAACTCACTTTCAATTAGGGTTTTCATTTGTGTTGTCTTTGGAATAACTCCAATCACATTCGCAGGATCCATATACATTCGGTAATCCTGTTGCTCTATTTTGTGATTGTCTTCCATATCTTTCTCAACAAACAACTTCCCTAACTGCTTTGCTATATCCATATTTTTATTCATTTTTTTCCTCCTTGTTCCACCCAAGTTCTTTGTGTATAACTTTCAATTCTTCGTCAAGTTTTTCTGGGAACTTTCTAAAATTCTTATTCAAAAACTCATACATTTTTTTGTAATATTCTACTCGTTTTTCACAAGTTTTTAGTCTTGCTTTTGTCTTCTCTAAATCCAAATACAATCTACCAATCACTTCTTTGTCATTACCTAATGAAAGTTCTTCCTTTACATCTAACATTCCATTCCATAGGGTTTCCATCTCATCAGATTTCATAAGTTTTTGGAACTCTCTATGTTCTCCATAATGCCTACCTTTAATACAAGTCAATTCACTTGCTAATCTTTCATTACAACATTTGTTATCCATTCCCATTTTAGATTTCCCCCCGTTCTTCAATCGTTATGATTTGTATTCCCATATTGTCTTCTATAACTTCTCTCAACTTCTCAATGCTCTCGTCGTCAAGAGTTGTAGCAAACCGAATTTTAAGTGTCGTCATTTTTTCCCCCTTACTTTACATTTTTGACATACAAGTCCATTATCTTCCCACTCGTGCCAGGTATATCCAGAACATTCCATACACATTTTTGTTAGGTAGTCCATTTTATTCCCACCCCCTATTTCTACCAATGCTCTCTCGCATTCCATCTCTTGCCTTTTCTCTCAAGAATTGTATATCCCCATCAGTAAAATCTCCTCGCCTATACATTACATCTTCCATTTCGTCTATAATTCGCAAGAACTTTATGGTATCTTCGTCAGGCAGAAATTTCAACCTATCTTCAAGTATAGCAAGTTTCTGTTCGGCTTCTTTCAACTTCGCAGATAAATCCACAGCAGAATAAAATCCTTCTTCTCTCGCACACTTCTCACAAAGCATATCTTCCCCATCTCTTATATCTGGTGTATTGTCCTTACACTTATCACATAGTTTTCCCATTATTTTGCCCCCCAAGAGTTTCCACTCTCAATGTTGTCGTTCCTATCGGTGTCTTCTTGTGATTGTGCTTCTACTCTTTTCGCACAATCTTCTGCCCATTTTTGAGTATAGACATCTGTGTAGTAACTTTCTCCATAAACCATTTTAGAAATCCCCTATAACACTATCCATTAAACAGAACGGACAATATTCAAGAAAGTATTCTTCTCCACACTTCTTACATTCGATACACATTTTAGAAATCCCCCTGAGCGAGAGCTTCGCTCACTTCGTCGTTGATTTGCTCCAAGTCCATCATCTCAAATGTAATGTGAGCCATTTTAGAAATCCCCCCACGAAGTCATTGGAACTTCGCTCAGACAATTCACACATAAAGCAGAACTCCCAAGTGTCATCAAAGCCGTGTCGTGCTTTCCACATTTAGAACAGGCACACATTATAAATCACCTGCTTCCCAAAGGTTTGCTTTCTTCACAACTGCTCGTGGGGCTTTAGCCATCACAAGAGCTTCGGAGAAATCCACATCTCCGTAGAAATCGTTGCTCCATTTCGTGTGAGTAGCAAGGATAAGCTTTCGCTTTTTCCCACCTACTAACCAACCACCTGCTAATACAAAACTCTCTATTGAAAACTCCATTGTTCTATGCCTCCTTATCTCTACCTTTGGTCGAGATATGTTAGAACTACATCTTGACTACTCTACTCACTCTACTGCTCCGAGTGGAACGAGCCAAGATGACTACCATTGAAAACACTCATAAACTTATAAGTATATAGAGGATGGAATATATATGTTAGAGTATATATATTGGTATTGTTTGGGGGAATATGGTGCGAGCAATATATTGCAAACAATTAAATTAATTGATTATTGCAATCCAATTAATATGTCTGCACCAAAATTAATTGTTTTCTGCCGCAATATATAATTATTTCTTGAAATTAATTAGATCATAGTCTTCCAAGCTGTTCAAAGAAAGGAAAAGAAAGGTCAAAGCCTTAAATTAATTCAAAGAGGAACTCTAAATAGTTATTATTACTATTTATGTGCGGAGCAAGAGGGACATTTTTTGGGACGTCCTCTCTACAAGCTAAAATTTTCATTATTTTGAGCTTTATTTAAATTTTTTTGCTTCTTTTCTTCAATTTTTCTTATAACAAACTCCGATTTATCTTCCAGCCCAAGCATTTTCCTTTTTGCCTTTCTTTTGATATTATTCTTGACATTTTTTAACTTTTTTGCCGTCGGATAACCCAAACCCTTCCATTTTTGTTCCAAAAAATCCTTATCTTGTTCTTTTAGAACTTTAGTAGCCTGACTTAATGCATCTGGCGAATTTCCGACTAATTTTCCCAAATCTGTGTAAGTTATTCCCATCTGTTCATGACATAGAGATATGAATTTAGCTCTAGCGATTGCCATCCTATTGTATATCGGTTTATTCTCGGTTTCAAAGTAACTATTGATTGCTTTCTGCTTTCTTTTTTCGTAATCATTATCGTCAAAAGGAAACCAAGCAGAAAAATGGTCACGGAACGCTGGCCAAGCTTTTGAATAATCATAATACTTCTTTCCAGAGATATATAAGTATTTCAATTTCCCTTTTGCAGATGGAACGACAAAATATCTTCCTCTTGAAGCAAACTTATCATCTATTGCATAGAGATGCACAAGCATATCTGCACGATGGAGTGGTAAGTTTTTATCAATATCAAATATAGAGTTAGCATTAAAGATAACAAAGATTTGTTTGGATCTAATCATACTCATCATAATTACAACTGCTCTATTCATCTCACTCATAGATGCCTTGTTAGATAGAATCATACTCTCATCAAGAATAATCACTTCTCCCTTTTTAGCTACCTTCAATTTTTCTATAAATGGTTTAGGAGTCCAGAACACATTATCCAAAGAAAAATCTGGTAGTGTATCTTCTTTAGCTCCACGTTTTTTCATAATCCTTCTCATCTCTTTATTAATGTAACAAGCAGTTTGAAAAGAGAGAGTAGTTTTTCCTAAACCACTCCTCCCATCAAAAATAAAAACAGCCGAAGTATTTTTTCTATCTACTCCTTTAATGTAGTTGTCCAAATTTTTCTGCATGTAGTTAGAAAGATAGAAAGTTTTCTTCTCTCCTACTGCTTTAGGATATTCTATTACTACCATTATGAAAACACCGTTTCATCTGATTTAGATACTAATCCTATTTCGTGCTTCTCTATTAAGTCTTGAATTAAAATCATATATTCTTCAATCTCTTTTACAGCACTACTAAATTTTTTAGCTCTTTCAATACTATCTTCTAAATCAGTTAGTTCAGTTCTTTCGTCGGCTCCTAATTTTCCTATGATTTGAAATTTGATATTCTTCCACTCGTAATACCATTTTTGAGTTTCTCCATTTCTATAATATCCTGCTGCATTGTTTTGCATATTATTAATTCTCCACAATATCATAGCGGACATATTAAACTTACTGCCCTTCTTTGGATCTCCATCATCTACCATTATTCTTCCTCCTCATCACTATATTCAGCTGAAGCAATGCTGTTCATTTTATCTAGTTCTCTTTGTTTTATATATTCTAGTATTCCAACGATTTCTAAAATCCCTGAAATATCATCTGCAAACCCTTCATGAGAAACTGCCTTAGCAAGTTTTCCATTTTCTTCTACTATCACATTTATCATTAATTTTTTTACTTTTTTTGTTTCATTATTCATTTTTATTTCCTCCAATTTCGTCTGTTCATTTTTTCTTCCACATCCCGGACATTGTTGTCCTGGAATATATGTATTGCAATACTTACATTTGTCCATTTTTATTTCCATTTCTATCTCCTCTTTTTTATTGGGATTTTTTCAATAGTTAGGGTAGGCATGGTTTTTCACCTATATAGGAAATTGTCTTTTTCAGCTTAAGGGCAAATACTATGCCTACCCTAACTATTTGCGATTCTTTTATAAAAGGTATATTCTCCACTACCATAGTTATAATCATTTTTCACTTTTCTAACTTTCCATTTTGATAGTTATATTTGCTTTTTTCCTTGAATTTGACACCTTCCCATATATATTCTTGAGTATATGTTTCATCCACTTTTCTTCCAGAAACAACACCAAATTCTTGTTCCAAAATTATCTTAATTGACATATCTGAACTGCCTTTCAAATCATGTTCTTTACAATATTTATGGTAGGCTTTTCTTAGATTTTTTTTACTAATATGGCTATCATATCTTTCTTCCAAATGGTCCATACAAAAAGCTGCAAAACTATCACTTCCTCTAACCCATATTTTTTTAACTTCATCTGTTCCCTTGGAATAACTAAATGATTTAATTTTTCTAAGTATATCTAATTTTTCTACTGCTCTATTAAATAATCCACTAATTTCTTCAGGGGATGAGATTTTCTCAATTTGAGAAGGATTTATTAATTTGTAATTATCATTTTCAGTATTATCTAATACATCTTGTTCTACAAATTTGTAAGGGAAAGATAACAATAACCATCTGTCCCAAAAACCTTCACTTGAATCATATACTCTTGGTAGTTCATTACAAGCGAATATTTGTTTGGAATAGTTTGTAAAATTAATACTGCTTTTAAATTTTCTTTTCGCACCTAATAAATCTCTTGCAGTTATTTGTTTAAACATTCCTGTATCTTTTAATGCAGTATTGGAAAGGTCTCCGGCTAAGTTTGCTAATTTTCCAAATAGTTCTGAAACTCTAAATGTATCTCCACTTAAATTATAAAGAGGAACTGATGCACAATTATCAATACCAACAAATCTTTTCATCAGTTCTATTGTTTTCCCTTTTCCATTTCTTCCACCACCAACCAGCATAAATGCCTTTTCTATAAAATGGTCTTTCCATAATAAATAAGCAAAGATTTCAAACATAACTTCAATATCTCCATCAAGAAGAACATCTTTAAAATGCTTTTCAATATTGGGGCAAGTTGATTCTTCATCATAAAAAATTGGTAACTTATTAAAAAAAATCTTTTTAGGATCAAATGGAATTAACTTTTTCTCAATTAAATTAAAGATGCCATTCTCTAATGGAATCTCTCCAACATTTTCATTTGCAGATTCAAAAAAATCTTTTTGGTCAATTCCTGTATCTGCTTCAACTTTTACAATCAAAGCATTTGCCATTTGAGATGTGTATAATTTTCCAACAATGGTTCTACATATTTCTCTGATGTATGTTTTCCCTTCTGGAATATATATTCCTTTTCTATAAATCCACATCTCATTTTTTTCATCGTGCCTAGTAGTATAAATATAATTATTTTTCTTAATCTCCTCCCAAATTGCTTCAGTAGCATTTTCCCTTTGTTTTAATAACAAAAATTGCAATACATTTTTCTGTAGTTCAGTATAATCAATATTTTCATTTATCTCTCTTGACTTATCAACTGTTTTTTGAAATCTTTCCTCTTTTTTCCATTGTATATATTCAGGAGTATTCTTCCACTCAAAAGGAATTTTGTTTCTCCTTGAATAATTAATTAATGCACCATTGTTTATTTTAACTTTTTCAATACCTTCCTTATCTATTTTATCAAACCACCCTTTCAAATCTCCAGTAGTCATTTTTTGAATTCTATAATAATTTTTTTCTAATATATCTCTATTTGATTTATCGTATAAATAAGAAGCAAGGTTGCTTGAGATTATTTTATTTCTTTCTCCAACTGGTAACTCGTGAGTTAAACAAAAATCTAAAAAAGCATGTCGTTTGCCTTGTCCTCCTGTTGTTGTGGTTGGTGAAACAACATTAACATCAACTTCAATGTTTAAAATATCCTTTCTTAATTTTACATCATCAATACAAATTTTTGAAATCAATTTAGAATAAGTTTTTGATTTCATATTAAAAGTTCCAGGAACCCTCATTATTCTCGCAAGATCTGAAACCTTATCCAATCTTACAATATCATTTGAATAATTTTTTATCATCCATTCTGTAAATGAATGTAATTTTTGACTAATCTCTTCCCTATTATTATTATTTACTTTTATTACAGGGATTTGAATAAATATTTGATAACCATTTCCAGACATTGCATAAGGCGGTGCTTGATAACCATTATCTTCCAAGTCAGATATTATTTTTTCACAAACTTCTCTTGCCTTTTCTAAATCTCTATCGGTTGCTGGTTTTTCTATACAATCTATATCTAAAGGAATTGTTGTTACTCCAATTACATCTTTATTTGATGCGCCTCCTTTTGACCTCTCATTAACCCCAAAATAAATATTATACTTTCCATCCAATTGCTCACATTTTTCAATTGCCTCTTCAACAGAACTTACAAAATATCTTGGTCCTTTAGAACCTTCATAAAAACTTCTAATCTCAATTTCTTTATTATTTAGAATCTCATAAAATTTTCTCACATCTATTTTGTTTATCATTCCAAACCACCCTTTATAGATTTGACAAAATCATTAACATGTTCAATATTCCAAAATTGGAAACCTAACTCACCCTTTTGAATTAAATTTGTTATATCGTGGTCTCCATTGTGATTTAAACAAGCTGTGCATTTATAATCTCCTAACATAGAAGTAATAAATCTTCTTTTACATTTAGAACAAAATCCAAACTGGATACCAATATCGTCTACCCAAACTTCTCCAATCTTACCTTCAAATTTTACAAATTCATAATGAATCAACTCGTTTGGGGCCCACAGAATAATAGTTGTTTTATTCTCATTAGCAAAGTCATAAGAAATTTGTTTGTTGTGTTCTTCTATAACTCCTTTTGTTTCAATCCAAATGTTTAATTCTGTTAAATAGAAATCTGGTTTGTAAAAATCTCCAGAGGCCAATAAAAATGTTTTAGGTTCATAAACCCATTTTATATTTAATTTATCTAAGAAATATGCAAATTTAGCTTCAAACTTGCTTCTCATTTTTATTCCCTTATATTCTGTTTTAATTCCAAATAGGTTGTCTTTACTACCCATTATTGTCCCTCTTTCTTGTAGTCGGTATTTTCTTTTAGATGTTTAATATCCGATTTATGGAACATTACCATTTGACCAAACTTATCAGTCATGTGTATAAAATCATCTTCAACTTTTGTGCACCTGCCTGTATAGATTGCACCTTTAGATAGAACGACAAAGATATCTTTGCCTTCATATTCTTTCATTTTAGTCCTCCCAAACCTTATTTTAATTGTTGGAAAATTATTATTTATAAATATTTCTAATGTGGAATACTAACCTTTATAAAATTCGGCAGAGTAAGAAAGGGTATGGGAGGAATGATTAATAGATGATAGCAAACTTAGTAGGTGGATTCGTAGCAATCTTAATCGGTGTAAGTTTAGTAGGACCAATCTCAACAGAGGTTAACACAGCAGCAGTAACAAATGGAGCATTATATAATTCTTCAAGCTGGGGTGCAACTGTTTTGAAAATGGTTCCAGGTTTCTTCTCCTTAGGTATCTTGGGAATTGGAATCGCAGTAACTTACGCTAGCTTAAGACAAGCTGGTATTGTTTAAATACTGAAACCATATAAAATGGGAGGACTAGATGAATAACTATAGAATAATCATAGGGTTTTGTTTAGTCCTAACTCTTCTTCCTTTTTCTTATGCATTAGACATTAACACTATTTCTGAGAAATTTTTAGCTCAAGAAGGAGTTGTGATTAATGATGACCCAACTATCAATGCTACTTATTCTAACTCCACAAACTATTGGGGAGATTATTTCTACACACTTTTTGATAACTATCCGAACTGGAATACAGCTTTTGGTTGGGGTGACCATTCAACAGCAGGATATTCTACAGTAGATGGAATATGGACTAATGATTCTGGAACTGCAATGTATGATGGCAATGTAAATGTAACTGGAAACCTTTCAACAAATAATATTCAAGCAAATCATATTGGATTATTGGAATCAGGTATTGATGATAATTATGCAATAGATATTCATGTTGTTGATGATGCAGACCACTCAGGTTATTTTCATACAGATTTCTCAACTGTAAAAACTGGCTCAATTATAGCTTTGGATTTTGAAGGAGAGGTATCTTCTGCGGCACCAGATGGTGGAACTATTGCTATTAGGTCATTACAAGGATTAGTTAAAACAAGTAAAGATAGGTCTGCCGCAACACAACTTGAGGGGGCAGCATTAACAGTTGGTTCCACAGGAGATGCAGCACAAACTCAAGGTTCACGATATCTAAAAGGGTTAGTATTAAATATAAATACTCCTAATTTTCCAACTGCAGGGGACCAAACTGACTACGGAATACAAACAATATTTGGAAGCACAGTAGAAATTGCAGGAACTCATGATAAAACAGTTTATGGTGTAAACTTAGCTGGTTCAGCTGACTTTCATGGTGGAACAGGAACTTGGGATAGATATGGAATATATTTATCAAATTGGGGTCAAGGAGTTTGGGATACTTCTTATGCCATATTTATTGCAGATGGAAAATCACATTTCAAAGAAATAGAAGTAAATGATACTTCAACTTTTAATTCAAATGTTTTAGTTAATGCAAATGTTACTGCAGATTATTTCAAAGGTGATGGTTCATTATTAACTAATCTTCCAACAAGTGACTTGAATACTGTTATGAGTGTTGGTTCAACTACAACTTTTAATTATACTGGAACAAATATCTTACCAACAACAGATTCACTTTATACTTTTGGAACAAATTTAGTAAGATGGGTTACAGGATATTTTGATACTGTTATTGCAACAAATGTAAATGCAACTATAATTTCAACTGGAAACTTAACAATAACAGAAAATTCAACAACAGTTATTATGGATACAGATGGAAAGGATTTCTGTTGGGGAGCTTGTTAATGAATAAGTTAGCAATAGTGCTTGGAGTGATTGCAATCTCATTAGTTATGTTTTCATACTCGGCAGAGGCCTGGAGCCTTTGGGAATTCTTAGGATTAGCAAAAGCGGATAGTGATTTAATAGGTTATACTATTGACGGACAAACAACTCATATCTGGAACAATGGAACAATCAAACAAGATTATTATTATACTGGAAATTGTAATCAACAGTTATCTAATATTCCAGACGAGCAATGGGAAAGAGTTACATTAGGATTAACTTATGGAACAACAACAAAAGCATTAATTGATAATTATGTTGAACTTCATTCAGGAGGATGTAATCTAATAGAAGATAGTGGAGAGGATTATGTAAACCTAACAGTTTGGAAACCAATATCATATTTAGGACATACAGGGATACTTGCTAAAAATTCTTACATAGAATTGAATGACAATATGATTACTGAAACATTTTATTTCAAATCAAATGATAATATTAATGTGGATGTGTGGTTTATTTTAAAGAGAAACAATATTGATATTTCTTTAAATGGAAAAGAAGATTATGTTGAAGTTATAGGGCTGGATGGAACAGTTAAACATTTAAACTTAACACAAGCAAACAATTTGATTATAATTAGAGATAATACAGAGATATATCCTGAACTATATTTATATGATTATGAAACAAAAGAAAATATAGCGTTTATCGCAAATACTAATGCTGATTTTAAATTTATAACAAACAATGGAAATTTATACACAGCATTTAATGCTAAAAAGTTTGTTCCTAATCAAATCAAAACTTTAGAAACATATTGGGTAGATGCAGATGGTATAGAAGAAACTTATAACTATGAAGTTAAATGTTCTTCCAATCCAGCACCACCATTAGGTTATGAATTTGAATCCTCAATATCTGCAGATAGTCTTGGAACAGCAAGAGCAAAAATTATAGATATTTTTTTGAGAAGCTTCGACCAAATTTTAACTATAGATGAAATCATATTCATGGGAGTTAATCAATGAATAAAATATTAACAATTCCATTTGTTTTTTTACTTTTATCGTTTTCAGTAGTTGGAACTACTTCAGATTATGATGTAGAATTAAATAATCAAGATTATTATATATCTAATGTAGCAGGCACTATACATGGGTCATCACTTCTATCAGCAAATAAAAATCAAGTTATGTTTCCAGCTTCTGAGGCATATCTCACAATTAAAATAAATGCCAGTAGTATTCCAATTGATGCAACTATTGACTCAGCAACAATGTATTATTATATAGATTCATATACTGCCTCAAAAGGATTGGCAAAAACATATAGTATATTTATGCAGAGTGGAGGATTATTCCTTGTTAGTGGAAAAACATTTACTTCAACAGGATGGAACTCACAAGGTTTTGGACCAACTCAATTATCTAAAATAAATAGAACAACCCTTACTTCTTTTTCAATGTCAGTTCCAAATGTTCCAATCTATAAATATAGAAGTTTAGATGTTAGGGCAAAGGAATATAATGTTTCTGGAACTTATGATACTTACGACGCATATTTAAGAATTACTTATACAGAAGCAGGAGGAGGAGTTTGCACTAACAGTTATATTGGTGGAGATTTTATAGTTAATGAAGAAGTTAATTGCACAGATGAAGATGTTGTGATTGATGGTCAGTTTATAGGAAACCAATCTTTATTAAGATTAACAAATACTAATTTTACTACTAACTTAACAAAACAGAATTACATAACAGGGGTATTTAAAATACTGGGGGACTCACTGAGTAGAATAAAATGATTGAACAAATAACAGAAATATTATCAAAACAACAATGGCTTTTAGCGGCGATCTTATGGTCAGCAATAGTTAAACTTACTGCACTATGGTATGCAGGAAAGAACGAACAGAAAGGGTGGTTTGTAATTATTGGAATATTTAATACATTAGGAATTCTTCCCTTGATATATCTATTAATTTTTAGGAGGGAAAAATGAATAAGATAATAATATTATTAGCTTTAGTTTTAGTCTTGGTTAGTGGTGGAGTAGATGCTCTAACTTTCAAAAGTAATGAAGCGTTTGATTTGAATAGAGAATGTTTTTATGAGGGTGATGTGTGTGGGGCCTCTTTTAATTGTGGGCTTACCCTATATGAGCCAGATGGGGATGTTTCATTAGATAATGTTTCTATGGATGCTCAAGGAACATATTACAATTACACAGTTCCAGCACAGTCGGTGTCTGGAGAATATCGTGCCAGGATGTCTTGTTCAGATGGAACAAACGCTGGTTCAGAAGTATTTTATTTCAACATTACAAATACAGGAGATATGGAAGGAGATAATTTATTCTTGATTTTATCTGGAGTAGGATTATTACTTTTGATAATTTCTGTATTAATGAGAAACTATTATGTAGGATTCATTGCGGGGGCAGTTTTCATAATTGCTGGAATCTTTACAATGATTTATGGTTATGGCTCCGTAGTGGATATGTATACACGAACTATTGCATTTGTGTATTTAGGAGTAGGATTAATCATAGCAATAATCTCAGCTTATAGCTGGGATTGGTAGTTAAAAAAACCCTGGAGGGAGAAATATGAACTATGCAGAAGTAGACCAACAACTAGACCAACAAGAAGATATGCAAGATGATGCAATGTATGATGAGAATAGAATGCCTCAATCAAAAGAGACAGAATCATTATACAATCTCTTTCATAAAGTATTAGATCAAGAAGATAATTCTAAAGTAGCAAATTTAGATAATACAGAAATAGGAATGTTAAACCTAAGTGTAAGAGATTGCCAAAGGATAGCATTGTTAGCGAGGACATTAGACCACCCAAAATTCGCAGATTATTTTGAAGGGGTAGCTGAAATTATATTACAGACATCGGCTTCTAAGAAGGGATGGTTTACAGAACTATTTGTATCAAATAAAAAACAATTAACAAGAAGTTTGGGTGCAAATACAAGTGGAGAAAATAAAGATAAGAAATGGAGCTTTGGGAAAAAATGAAAAAGAAATCAATGAAGAAACCTATGAAAAGCAGGTTAGCAGAAGTAGAGCATGAACTAAATGTTATGAAGAAATCTAGGAGTGAACCTCAAGAGTGGAAAGCTCCTGGTGGATGGAACAGAAAGATGAAAGCTTCAAAAAAGAAAAACAATGTGAATAGGATATTGTTTATCTATATGAGAAAGAATGGGAGGATAGAACCTCCTAAACTTTTGAAGTATGATGATGATGTAATTGTATACAATTACAAAGCTTTCCAAGTGGACCCAAGGGCAGTTTGGGATTGGGGAAAATTCAAAGTATACTTCTACAAGGAAATGGATAGAAGGCCAGTATCAAATCTGAATTACAAGTTGATTAAACAACGAGGAGATCTAACAGATGGAGATGAGATTTTGATTAAGGCAACTATGAGAGCAATTCAAGCTGGAAATTCAAAGCAGATGAGTAAGGGTGCAATGATTGCATTAGGAATTGGAGCATTAGTGTTCATAGCATTTATGATGAGTGGAGGAGCTGGAGGGGCAGGATAATGCCTCCAGAGAAAATCCTTATCATAAAAAAACGAGAAGAAGATAAGCTGAAGTTAAAAGTTACTGACAAGGTAAACAATAACTATACCCATACTGATTATAATTCTGTGATTAATCTTATGGACTATAAACAGATGGCTCAGTTTTTTCATGATATGAGTTTGATGTTTGATGCCCCAATAGAAAAAGCATTTAAAGAATATCAAAAGAGTAACGTTCCTTTCTGGTAATCACCAGAAGGCCGTTTAAATGCGATTCTGAGGCATTAAACTAAAATAAGGTATCAATTACTATGGAAGTAGATAAACTAATTAAAACGACTGTATTTACACTATTAATTTTAATAGCTTTAGATATAGGCACAACTGCCTATGGAATAGGTAATGGTATTGCAGAAGAATCAAATCCAATCTCACAAAAAATCTTAGAGGAGTTTGGATTGTATGGTGGACTTTCTATTATTTTTATTGGACAATATCTAATTCTTATTTTTGGTTCTGCTTACACATTAAAGAAACAAATACTTAGAAAGACTTATCTTGTAGCTTTAATTTTTTCAACTGTGATTAGGTTAGTAGTTGTAATAAATAATTTTAATGTGATAATTTAATCCCAACCTTTATAAAATTCGCCGTTACTAGTAGAGGTATGACTACAAGTAAAAAAGCTAAGAAAGAAAAAGCAAAGTTCATGGATCTAAAAGTTCCAGTATTTGTAAACAAAGCTAATGGCCAAATGTCTGTCGTGCTTCCTAAGAAGAAAGTTAAGAAGAATTTGAAGCATGTTATAGTGAGGTGGAAGTAATGGGAACTATGTATGGAAGGGCGAAAATAAAGAGAAGATTTTCAAGTTCAAGCCCAAGTAAAACTTACACAGTAACTAAAGCAGACGGTTCCAAAGTTACAAGAGCTAGAAAAGGTTTTCATTATGCAGGTGTAAAGAATTTATCTAAGTATAATCGTTATACAAAACAAGCAGCTAATCAAAAAGCAGCTGAACAAGCACAGATAAAATCTTACAAAGCATTGTGGAATAAAAAGATGGCTGAAGTAACTGCTGCAAAGATGAACATTAGAAATAATGCCTCAAAGATTAAATCAATTAGATTTGATTTAACAAGTAGACAAAAGACAAGAGGACAAAAAGGATATATCCCTTTAGGAAAGAGGGGAGCTCTTGTAAGGGCAAAAGTCTATGCAATGAAACAACAAGCCAGAAACTTATTAGCAATGGAACGAGCAGAAGTTAAAAGAGTCGAAGCTGTTCTCTTAGCAAGAAAAAAATAAAATGGGTGGATTTGACGAACTGAAGAAACTGTTCGTTCCTACTGGGCAGTTGCCATCAGGACAACAAGTAGGTCAACCTAATTACAATTATCAAGAACCTGTTCTCAACACAGATAATGTTTCTTCTGATGATGGATATAATAGAGATGATAGAGGAGAACCTATTGATAGAAGAACTCAAAATGTTGGATTGAGAGATAGAGATGATTATCAACAACAAGCTTCCGATAGAATGAGAGAATGGGAGAATCAATTAAATCAAGTAACTGCTCAAGGCCTACAACAAATTAAAGAGTCTAGGATGGCTGAATTAACAAGAGAAGCACTTGGTAGGGAAAGCGAAAGGCTGAAGAGCCTTCCTTTCCGGGATCCAACTCAAGTTATAAGACAAGCGGCAGTTAATCAACAACAACAAATGCAACAAGCATTAGTTAGCGGAAGACAGGCAGGAGAAGCATTACTTGGTGGAGCTAAAAATATTAATGATTCTTATCAAGGGAGTAAAGTTCAAGAAGTATACGATTCTTATAAAGAAGTTAGAAGTTTACCAGGCAAGGCCTTACTTGGTGGAGGAAAATCACTTGTAGATAAATCAGATAAGTTCTTCCAAGAGATTCAAGCTAAAGATGAAGCAAGAAGAAAAACTACTGAAAATTTAGAAGAACTTAAAAGAATAGCAGAAGAAACTGAAAGGAAAGGAGAAGATGGAACTTATGAAACTATTCAAAAGATATATGAGAAAGAAAATTTAGTTGATACTAAAGAAGAATTTATAACAGAGGTTCAAGAAACTTTTAAACCATTAGCAGATAATATTAATGAAACTATTCAAAAAGAATATGATGAGATGGCAAAGGATGGAACAGTTACTCAGGCAGAAGCAGATGCTTTAAATGAAAAAGCTCAAAGATGGATGGGCGATGCTTGGGAAGCACATACAGGATTAAAGACAGAAGAATACAAAAAATCATTTGAACAAGCAGGAAAAACAGATATTTTAAAAGATCCAATTTATGAAAAAATATTAGAAAAGAAAGAGTATGAAGCTAGAGTTAAAGGTGTAGAGGAGCTAAAAAGTATACCATCTAGTAATATTTTTGGGAAATCATTAGGGATAGATACTGCCGAGAAACAATTAGGAATCGAAAGAGCAGTTAATGTTTTGGAACCTTATGTAGTTCCAACTTCTACTTTAGATGCTGCAGGAAAATTAGCAGTCCTTGGAGCAGGAGCCGCATTTGCCGGAACTGCAATTTCTGGAGGTGTCGCCGCTGTAACATTAGCAGGAGGCAAAGCAGCCGCATTAACAACTACTGCAAGTGGATTAGCAGTAGGACCTGCAGTTTATACAGGAGTAATTACAGGGGCAGCAGTTGCAAAAAGTATTGATTATCTCTCTCCAGAATTTAAATTTAAAGGAATCCCATCTACTACTTTTAAAGTAGGAAACAAGTGGGCAGGAGATACAACTTATAAATCTCCCTCTTCATTAACTGGAAAAACATACAAAGTTAAGGAAGGGACTTTGTGGAGAGAAGATGTTTTATGGGGAACTAAAGTAAAAGAAGGAGCTTTAACAGGTTTAGCAGTTGGAGCTGCAATAGGAACTTTAGCAAGTAATGTAGCAATCAAAAATGTAGTTACAAAAAGTGTAACACATTCTCCAAAAATAAGAGTAACAACAGGGGCAAAAGTAAAAGTATACCAGCAAGGAAAAGGGTATAGTTGGTTAAAATCAGTTAAGGCAAAAATAAGTGGAACACCTTCAGTTGGTTCAACAACCAGATTAAAGAGATCAGCTACTTATGCAAAGTTATTGATGCCTGCAAAAGCAAAAACTGCGGCCGCAATAAAAACTCCAGGGGCATGGAGGATTGATAAAACAGGAGCATATAAATTAGTTAAAGTAAAAGATACTAAATTTTTAGCTGGTGGAAAAGTTGAATCTGTATATGGGGGAAAACAATTTTATTTCTTTGGACAAAAAGTTGGAGGCCCAGTATTCCAAGGGAAGATATTGGATTGGACTGTAAAAGGTAGAGGGTTCACAAAGGCATTAGAAGTAACAGAAAAATCTACAAAGGGAAATAAAATACAATATGATATTACAAAAGCAAAGATTGGTTCAAATACAATTACAAAACTAACTCCAGAGTTCACAAAATATGGAAAGGGATTTGGATTATCTGCTAAATCTCAATACTATAAAATGGGAGGAAATTTAATAGCTACAGGAAAAGATAAATTCCTAGTAGATACTACTTTCTTAAAAGTTACATCTGCTGGTAAACCAATTAACCAATGGGTAAGAACTGGAGTTGGAGTTGAGAAGTTGGCAACTGTAGGAAAATTCCAAACAAAACTTCCATCTACATTTGTATCAAGAAAAGGACTTACATTCAAATTCGGAACTCAAAGAACATGGGGCTCTAAATCTATTTGGGAAACTAAAGGATTCGCAGTTAAAGGAACTTCTAAACGAGTTGTTGACTCTATATTTAACCTTCAATCAAAATCTTATAGGTTAGGAAAGGAGAGTTATAGAATTGCTAGAAGTTCAAACTTATTAAAAGATGCAGTAAATACTAAAAAAGTGCGAGATACTTATGCGACTGTAAGATTAAGTCAATTACAAGGCCTAAACAAAAGAGGACAGATAGCAGTTTCAATTCCTAAGTCAGTTCCATTGATAAGTAAATCAACTCCTATTTTTGATTTTACACGGTCAACTTCTACTACTACAGGAGGATATATCCCTACTGTTACTGCACAAGGAGTTACAGCTTCTTATGCTTCACTTGTTGGTCCAGTATCCATTAGTGGAGGTGCATATTTGCCAGGATTAGCAACTACAAGTATTGGGGCTTCAGCTTTATTATTTTCTCCCACATTTGATACTCAACTTAAATCTGGAGAAATAACTAAGTTTAATTTAGGAGATAAAACTGCTCAACAATATGATCCATTAATTTCAACAAAATTTAAAGTAGATTCTAAAAGTGATTTAAGAAGGTCACAACAAACTCAACCAATAGAGGTTATAATCCCAATTAAACCTTCTCCAGTTCCGAGACCAATACAAAGAACGAGGGGGCCATTTAGACCAACAAGGCCAGGACTACCATTCGTTCCATTTCCTTTTCCAACTCCAAAACCAAGAAGAACTACAAGATACAAAAGAAGGCCAACTCCAGTTGGAAAGGCAAGGCCAATCTTTGGAGTGGCAGTTAGGAAAGCAGGGAAGTGGACAGTGCTTCCAGGAAAAGCTTTAATGAGAGGTAGAGCATTAAAGAGAGGAGCAAGAGTTACTCGTTCAACAATCGCAGCATCATTTACATTAGTTCCAACAGGAAAAACAAGAAGAGGAAAAGATATTGCCTTCACTCCTAATACAAAGTTTTTTAGAGAACCAAAGGGTAAGGATAAGAAATCTAAGTTTGGAACATTAATATTTGTTCAGAAACAACATAAATCAAAGGGTCTAATTAGAAGCCCAGTATTATTTGGAAGAAAGTTAAGGAGCCAAACCTACATGACAGGAATTGGTGGAAGGTTATCTACTCGAGGAGAACAGAGAGATATACTAAGGCTAAAAAGAAGTAAACAAAGTAAATCGTCACTTATATTCGGAGGATTAAAATAAATGGAAACAATAAGAAAAGATAAGAAAGGTCAACTCATAATGATAAATCTTCTTATCTTAGCTATGACTGTATTAGTATTGGTAGCTATCGTTCCAATTTTCCAAGAAGTATTAGGGATTGCAAAACAAAGTAACTATTTGAATTGTCCAGGTTACGACTATGATCGTAGTGGAACCCTTGGGGACCATATGTGGGATTACAACTCAACTATATCTGGTTCAACAGATAGGTTAGCATGTATTGCGATTGGAATGTATGTTCCATACCTTGTGTTAGCAATCTTGATAGGTTCTATAATGAGAGCATTATCAGGACAGCTTATGGAAAGCGGACCAACACAAAACTATTACGGAGGATAAATGGAGTCAGAAGCTAGGTATAAGGAGATAGGAATAGTGTTCTCACTATTATTAATACTTTTTATTAGTGGTTGCTCTACACAAGATAATTATACAATAGATGGAGATTCTGTATTAGTAGATGATGATTTGGTTTACATAAGGGCTACTCCTCACACATTGCAAGGAAGTGGATGGGTAGAAACTGAATTTACAAGCAAACAGTATTCTGGAGATATTGATTTCGCATTTGGATTTGATACAGAAACTATAAGGCCTAAGAAACTTCAAATTTATAATCCAGTTAATGTAACAACAGAAGCAAGTTATACTTGTGATGAAGATTATGAATATACATTTACAACTAATCCTAATTACTTAATTTGTTATGATATAGTAATAGATGGGAATACAACAATAGAATCTAATTATACAATATGGGAAGGCTCATTTGATAGAGGAAATATTCCAACAAGAACTGTTTATTGGAATGTTACTAATCAAATTGATTGGCATAATTGGAATCCGACTACACATGCAGAATTTGAATATGATGGTATGACTGACTGGTGGTATTCAACTAATAGGCATGTTGAAGCAGAAACAACATATAGAATTAGATACTTTTTAGATATGCCATTGAACTCACAAGGAAAATATGCCTTAGCATTAAAACCTTCAAGTAAAACTTTCGCTCAAGCATTAGCAGATGAACAGCTTTATTATTTAGATCCATGGTGGAGTGCTTCTTGGTTAAAAAAAAGAGTGATAAATATTACAAACAGCGAAGCTGTTAATAGATATAATGAAACTATATTTTTAACAAACCTAACTCCTTATGATGCTGGAAATAGTTTTGATGATGTTAGAATTGTAGATGTAGATAATAATGCAGAAGTGGCTTATGAACTTTTTGATGGAAATACTAAGTTAAGGTTTGCAACTAATATTACATCTAGTTCCACTAAACAGTTTGAAGTTTATTATGATAATGCTTTAGCTTCAGCTCCTGATTATTCTGATTGTGATGTTTGGGCACCTTGCACTCCATTATGGAATTATACTGGGCTTATTGGAATGTATAAGTATGAAGGAGATACAAACGATTGGGGAGGTAAAGGATATAATGGAACCGCAGGAACAGCAGCAACTTATACTGCCGCAGGATATGTAGGTGGAGCATATACTTATGCAGGAGTAGACACAGTTGAGAATCTTATTAGTTATCCAGTAGCACTTATTAATGATATTGGAGGCTCAATGTCATTTTCTGTTTGGTTTAATACAGATGATGCTTCAAACGGAGATTTCTTCACATTTTATAAAACTGCTGCAGGGGATTGTTTTAATGAATTAAATAGTGGAAATATATTAACAAGATTTGTAACTACAAATGGAGAGCAGAATCCTGCACAGGTAGGAAGTGGAGGATTAGCAACCCAAAAATGGTTTAATGGAGTAGGAGTATTTGATGCTAGTGGGAATACATATAAATTTTATCTTAATGGAACAGAAGATACAAGTATATCTACAACTGGAGATATGAGAACTGACTTGGGTTATGTAGCCACTGGTAGAAGAATTACTAACCTACCTTTTGATGGAGAGATAGATGAGCTTAAAATATATGACTATGCAAGAACAGTATTCCCTCAAGAAGAATTAGTTATGTCTTATGGTTCAGAGCAACAGAATTTACCATCACTATCTTTACATGCTTGGACTCCTCCAACTGCGTATGTGAATACAACTACTCTCCAATGTCTTAGTGCTGCAACATCTATTTCAGCTGGGGTTACAAACATAAGTGTTAAAGTTTTCAAAAATGAAGTTTATGATAATACTTATGATAATACAGAATTAGAAGTTATAGATGGAACTATTGTCCAACTTTCAACTCCAATTACTGGGCATGTGAAAGGAGATAACTTCACTTGTGCGACTAATGTTTCTGAAAGTGGGATTGGTTCTATACTTGAAAATATAACTATAACAATAGGAAATCTTGTCCCTTACTTTAATGAGTCAGCACAGGCTTGGAATGGTTCTCATACTTCAAATGTAACTGCTGATTTCAACTGCACAGAATTAGATGCAGCAGATACAGTAAGATATTATGTATTCAATACTTCTGGAGAAATTTCAACTCCATTAACAATAGATAATGTAACTGGAATAATAAACTCTAATGTTAATTCAACTGATACTGGAAGCTATACTTATAATGTAACTTGTGGAGATGGAACTTCAAATTCATCTCATCAACAATTCAATGTGAGCATTTCCAATCTGGTTCCATCAACTCCAACAAGATTAACCCCTGCGGATGATAATTATTTCACAAATTTAAATGCGACTACATTATCTTGTAATGCAACAGATGCAGATAGTGATACTTTGAGTTGGATATTCTACAACTCAACAAGTGTAATTCAAAATTCATCTTCAAATTCAGTAGTGTATAATTATTCATTAGGTAATCAGCAATCTTGGAAATGTAAGGCCTATGATGGTTTTAATTATTCAGCAAATAGTTCAACATTCAATATAACTCCGATGTTGGTTCAAGAGTGTAAAACTGGAAATATGTTTTTGAATATGACTTTCAAAGATGAAACAACTCTTGGAATAATGAATGGAACATTAAATTTGGCAATGACTTATTGGAGAACAGGTTCAGATGCCTTCACATTTAATTATCAAAACACAACTGAAAATGGGAATTATGGAGTTTGTTTTACTCCTATAAATGATACAATCCATACTAACCTATCTGCCATTTATACTTCAGATGGATATGAAACTAGAACTTATGCTAAGACTTATGCCTTAACAAATGCAACTACTACTCAAATATTATATCAGTTAGCGAGTGCAAGTGCAAGTGGATTTAATTTTTATGCTCTATCTTCTGCAGGAACTCCTATAAGTGGAGTTACAGTTACAGTAGAAAGACAATTTTCTAGTGTTTGGACCACTATATTAGCTGGGACTACTGGAGGAGATGGTGGAGCATTTTTCAATTTAGATGGAAATTTCCCTCATAGATTCACATTTACTAAAACAGGGTATACTCAATTAGTAACTACTATCACTCCTGGATCTCAAACTGACCATACTGTAACTCTTGGTGGAGGAGGAGAAGATATTTCAGATGATTATTTCACTGATGAACAAAGCTTTACTGGAAGTATAACCCCCACAGGACACCTTAACAATTCACAAATATATGACTGGGTGTATACTGTAACTGGAACAGACATATTAGGATGTCAACTTGTTTTATTCAATACAACAAACAATTCAAACCCAACAGTAATTTCAAATCAAACTGGATGTTTGTCTGGAGGACTTGGTGGAACTCTAACAGCTAGTAGTATAAATTACACTTATAAAAGTATGAGAGCAACAGGATATTATTCCCTAAATCTTTCAAACCCATATAAAGTATTTATCGTCAAGGATTACCACAATCTAAATAGATCATATATCTCGGCAGGAACTATATATTCTTCACTTGGAATGATTCATGAATTATTTTCAAGAGAAGGAGATGATACATTAATCGAACAAAGGATTAGTGAATTGATATGGTTTATATTAGGATTAACAATCGCAATAGGAACAGTCACTAAATTGACTAAAGCAGAATTAAGAAATCCAGGGTGGGCAATATTCATAATAGGATTAGCAGTATTCGCAGCAAATTATGTAGGGGCATTGGCCTTACATCTTCCATCAAGTCATTTTGCACAGTATGGTTTATCCTATATGATTCTTGTAGCCCTAATTGGATACTGGGTAGGTAAGAAAAGGTCGGAGGCTTCATTATGAAAATAACACAAATGTTAGGGTTGATGGTAGCAATATCTTTTGCTTCATTGATTGTTTATGATTCAGTTTTAGCTAATAGCCCACTAGGGATTATATGGCAGATCATAAATGGTAACTGGAATAGCATTCCATTAATTGGAAAGCTCACTGCTGAAACATTTGCAGTTGGAACTGGATTAATATTCGCAGGATTATTCTTTAATGAAAAATTAGTTTATGCAGGACTGTCCCTTGGTTTCTTATCTTGGGGTGGAGCTTACTGGGCATTCTATGAATCGCTTAGAGAAGAAGCAACAAATGGTTTATTCGGTGGAAATGAAATTGTATTGCAATTTATAGTTGTATTATTATTACTTTCTTGGATATTTGTAGTAGTAGAATGGGCAAGGGGGAGAGATGGTTAGTTTCACAGAATTACATTTGATAGAACCGTTTGATTTATACACTGTATTTGTGCTTTATGTATTTGGTAATGAAGTGTTAACTATGTTCGGTATAATGGCTATGGTATTCTTGTTAGGGATATTGTTAGATACTTCATATACAACAAGCGGACTAATATCTATTGTGTTTATGGTTTGCTTTGCTTCATGGGCTTTGCCTTGGGGTGGTTTCATAGTGTTGATGGCATTTGTAGCAACGTTTTATTCAGCATGGGGGTTGGGAAGAAAGTGGGAAGGATAAACAAAGTTTTAAAATATTCCAAGAGGTATATAGAATATGTTTAAACCAATTAAGATTGGAAAGAAAGCACCTAAGTCTAAATTGATTTTTAATCCAAGAGTTAAAGCATTGCCTAAGAAAGCTATATTCAATCCGAAAGTCAAGGCATTGCCTAAGAAAGCTATATTCAATCCGAGAGTCAAAGCTCCACAATCAAAAGTATTCAAATCTCCTAAGAAGTATCCTCTTAATGTTTCACATTGGAATAAGAGAAGACCTAAATCAAGAAAACAAATGTCCTATCCTCAATTAAGATTGAAGACAAGGATGAATCCTTTCGGAGATAAGGATAGAGATAGAGTTCCTAACTTCTTAGATTGTAGACCTCAGAATATAAAGAAGCAGGGAATAAGAGATGATAAAAAGCTATTACAAAAGAGAGGAATTTTCTTTGCAGGAACAAAAACTGAACAAAGAAGATTAGTAAGGGCAGTAAAAAGGATTCCAGATGTATTACCAAAAACAAATAATAGATTAATAATTGTATCATCTCCAACAGGAAAATATCCGAAAAGTAAAGAATTTAAAAAAGTAGAGAAAAAAGCTATTTCTGAGGCACGACAAAAAAAAGAATATTGGAAAGATATTACTGAAGACAATATTCCAGATGAGATTCTATTTGCTGGTAGCCCAAAAGCAATGAAGAAAGTTGAAGATAAATTCTATGATGTAAAAAGGACATTTAAAGGGGTTCAAAAACATGTAAAAGGGAAAGAGAGTTCAGAAGCATCAGTAGGGAGATCTGGTCAAGATATGCCAGCAGTAATAGTTATGAAAAAGAATAAAGACAAAGATTTTTATGGAGAAAGGAAATCCTACAGAGATACACTTAGACATGAATTATATCATTTAAGAGAAGGCAACCCTAAAATAGAAGATGGATTTGGGCTTATAAAGGAAGAACTAAAGACTTGGGAATATGAAGAACAGAAAAAACAGGAGAAGAAGTTAAACAAAGCAGGGAGGCCACAAGTATTTAGTTTGGATCAAGCAAGCAGAATTGAAAAGTTAAAAGAAACTACTGCAAAAAAAATAACTACTGCCCTTATGGACGAGAGGAGAGGGGCAATAGCATCAACATACATGTATGATGGATTAGATAGTAAGAAAGTTAAGAAAGCTAAGAAGAAAGCTAAGAAAACAATATTCAAAGGCGACCCTCACACGGGGAAAACATCTGGATTCAAAGCTGCAGTAGTAGGACCTAATTCTGCACCAACTTTTACATCAATGAAAGAATTTAAAAAAACCCAAAAGAAGAATAAAAAATTATCTGATGATCCATTTGTAATAGGAGTAAAGCCAGAAGATGATTCACATCTAATGAGTCCTGATGAAGTATCAAGAGGGGTTAAGGCACCAGCTACTAGAAAAGCAGAATGGGATAAAGAGTGGAATGATAAGATGAGCCCATTTAATTGGGACAAACATGAGCACGAAAAGAAGCGGGCTAAAAAGGATATAGAGAGAAAAAATAAATGGAAAGGCTCAAAATATGATACTCCAGAGTCAAGAAAAGAAAGCGAGAATTATCTTAAAGAACTGAATGATAAAGAGGCATATTTTAAAGCAGAGATACAGAAAAGGAAAGATGAAAAATTTACTAACATCATTGATTTTAAAGAGAAAGCAAATAAGAAAAGAAATAAGAAATTCAAACCTACTGATAAAAAAGGACTTCAGATAAGACATGGGTTTTCAGATGAAACTGTTAGACATATTGATACTGAAACAGAAGCAATAGCAAAGGCAAAGAATAAGGCAAAGAAAGATGCAAGGGTTCCATTAGGAACTTCAATAGATTCTATGAAAACTACTCCTCAAGGGAAAACAGTTCAAGGGAAAAAAATAGAGGCTGCCCTTTCAATCAAAAAATCTCCAGAAGAAATTGATGCCTATAATAAAAGGATGTCAAGGCGTGGGCCATCAAAGAAAGAAAAAAGTAAAATTAGGCCAGAATCTCAATGGGATGAAATGGACAGGAAGCCAACCGGATTTGAAAAAGGACATGCATATAAAACAGGAACTGAAACTCCTAAAACTAAGAAAGGAAAATATAAACAATACCCGGTCCAATGGACAAAACAAGAAGGACTTAACAAAGTATATATTGATAAAGGAAAATTAGCAGTAACAGATTCAATATTAAAGAAAGTAGCAGATGAATCTAAGAAAAGGACAGAAAAAACTTTATTTACTGATATGGAAATCAATACAGGGTTAGCAGGTGCAAAAACGAATATATA
>Ga0233412_10000120_pt1 | contig 42383 bp, 28 predicted proteins | sample Na_anoxic_4_MG_FD_180667 | JGI IMG/M metagenome (GOLD analysis project Ga0233412, IMG submission 180667) | Seawater microbial communities from Saanich Inlet, British Columbia, Canada - Na_anoxic_4_MG | ecosystem: Environmental > Aquatic > Marine > Inlet | place: Canada: British Columbia... | reverse complement strand
TTCTGAACTATATTTTCTTTTGTTTTTTAAAGTTTTTTTACCTAAGATATCAAAATATTTTTTAACAGATAATTTTTTCTTTGTCATATCTACTAATATATATTAATATAATTATATTATAATTATAATTATATTTACATAAAAATAAAAAATGTTTAAGATTTCGAATTCTTTTCAATTATAAAAGAGAGAGTTGAATTCATAGATTCCACAGTTTTTTCTAGTTCTTTTTTTGTAAAACTATCTGATTTATTGTAAGCATCCTGTACGGCTCTCGCAGCTACAAATAAATCAAATTGAGAATCTTCACCACCTTTCTTTGCATTTCTTAAATATTTCTTTGCCTCTTTCATAAATTTTTTGACATCAGAATTTATATTTTTCACACCACCAGCAGTCATCATCCCAGGGTGTTGTCCTATATAATTTTTATATCCTCTTTGTATATTATCAATAATATCTTTATTTACCTGTAATAACTTGTATGCATTATTATTTTCATCTGGTTCTTGTGCTGGTGCTGCTGCTACTTCATTCACTAGATCAGCATAAATTCTATTAGAAACATATTTTTGTAGATCAGTTTTATTACGAGTTGATTTTTGACTTTTTATTAATTCTTTAATATTTTCTTGAAATTTATCAAGTAATATTGAATTTTGTGGCATATTAAAAACAGATGAAACAAAATATCTTAAATATTTTTTACCGACACTTCCTTGGTTACATCCCTTTTTACTTGTATTATTAAGCAATACAGCAGCTGTTCTAAAAAAAACATAACATGCTTTATCAGAATATTCATTTTCTAACAAAATTAAATTATCTTTGTTTTGAGAAATAAAAGTATCGATGTTATTTTTTATTTTGTCTTTCAAAGACAAATATATCTTTAAATCATTATTTTCTATATAATATAAATATTTCATATCAATGTTTATATCTACATTATTTTCACCCCGTTTATATGTGTATACCTTTTTTTTAAATTGTTTTTTTGACATTAATTTTCTTTTTTTGTCTGTTCCTCTATTGAGAAATAAAAAAGATTTATTTATTAAACAATTATATATAGTATTGGCATAAGTTGTGTTTTTATTCCAATTATTTTGACTTAATATTGAATTATTTACATAATTGATTGTTAAATTAGGAGTAGTAGTATTAGTTCTAACTACATTTGATTTACGTTTTTCTAAATGTGAAGCTTGATTATTTAATTTTTGTAATTCTTCCTCTGCTTTTTGTTTTTTTTCACTTATAACCTGACGTGCAGCATTATCAACTGGATTTGCTTCGTTAATATCTTTAATTTCTTTTGTTTTAGATTTAATTTTTTCTTTTATTTCTTCTATTCTTGTACCAATTTGTGTATCATGTGAATGTTTTATTTTAGTTATTAAATTATTATTTATATTGTCATCATTAATTATGTAACTAATAACCTTGTTAACATTCTCACTCATAAAAAAACTTTGATCTTCATTATTTACACTGTTTTCTGCTGATAAAACAAATGGTAATTTAAAAAAGAAATAACGGATAATATATTTTAAACATCCACCCTTATTTTTCTCACCTGTTTTATCACTAGATTTTTTGCTGGCCTTACTTGATGACCATGCCTTATCTTTAACAAATTCTCTGAAATCACAAATATTATTAAATTCTATTATATTTTGATTATACCAATCCCTAATTATATTTACAGAACAAATTATATTAATGTATTTTCTATTTTTTAATTTATTCTGAATAAAGTCATCAATTTGTTCAGTAAAATGATGATTCAATAATGAATTAAAGAAATCATTTGACATGTAATTTTTTCTACTTATCAATTTCTCTTTACAAAAATCAGCGATTTCAGTTATTTTATTTGTTAAATTAGTTTTATCATTTATATTTAAACAATTATCTTTTAAACTTTTATCTAGATTATCAAAAAGTATTTTAAATTTAGCTTCTAAGTTTGGATCTAATGTTATTTTTTTTGTTAAATTAGTTTGATCTTTACTAGTCGAATTTATAATATTATTTATTAATTGAGTTTTGAGATTTGATAAATTATTTAAATTATTATCGAATATTTGTTTATAGTCATCTTTAATGTTAAACTTTGTATCAGAATCATTATTATATAAATTTATTAAATAACAAGCAATAATGTATTTTAAACAATCAAAATTTTCATGTACATCTATCACATTTTGACCTAATCTATTAGAATTAACATTATTTTTACAATTAATTTTATTTTTTATTTTTTTTCTTGGTTTAACTATATTATCATTAAAATTCATAATTCCCTGGATAAATAAATTAATATCATTATAATTATGAGTAAATTGAATAATTCCCTTAATCGATTCTTGTATTTTTGTATTTAATAAAGTATTTATTATTTTCATATTAATTTTTTTATTATTTTTATTATTTTTAGTAATATTATCATTATAAATAATTGATAAGTCTAAATATTTATCTAAATCTATTTTTGAGACATTTGTAGTTGATTTTTTTATTGCATAATCTTGATATGTTGTTAAATAATCATTGTATTTCTTTTTATATTCAGCTATTTTTTCATTTGTTACATTTTCAACCTCACTTTTATTTTCATGTGGTTTTTCATCACCACTTATAGGGTTAGATCCTTCTGCACTAACTTTAACTGGATTTAATAAATTCTCACCATCTTTATGAAAATCGTCTGGAACTTGAAATTTACTATCACTATTTAAAATATATTTTGGTGGATAATAAACAGTAGGATAAAAATTATCACTTCCAAAAACAGAACATAATTGACCACCAATTTGATTTTTCGACCCCCCTCTCAAATATTTTTTAGATGTAGATGTAACAATAAGTGCATAATTAAAATTATTATTTAATTTCCCCTTAAAAACTGGTTTACATAATTTATATTTTATATTATTTGACTTAATATCATTTGTATCATCACCAGATGAAATTTTTGTACAACTAGTTTTTTTTTTACAAATTAAATTTTTTTCTAAAAATTCCATCTGGTTATCAGTTAAATAATACATATCACCCGCTTTAAATAAATGTTTAGTTTTTTTATCAGTTGTGTCCTTTTTTAATAATATTTCTAATTTATCTGGCAAAGTATAATCTACATTCATTTCTTCCCAATGCCCGTAATGTACTTTTTCACTTTTATTAATGTTAAATAACTTATTTAATTTGGTTATAATTATATCATTAATACTTTGATCTTTATTTAGTGGATTTTTTATATTATTCTTAGCATATTTAACAGATAATATTTCATCTTTTTTTGCACCACCACCCATATTTTTATTTCTCATTTTTACAAATGAATTATAATATTTTAGAGCTAAATTATAATTATTTTGAATTATATTAGTATTATTAGTAACAATATCAATATCAATATTATTATCATTATTTATTTCAAAAATTTTACATTCTTTATTTTTATCAAAATTTTTATTAAAATTTTTACAATTTAATTTTTTAATATTAGAAGAAAGTTGTACATATAATTTTAAAAATTCTTTAGTAATTTTTTTTGCATCTTCAGTATTTTTTTTTGCATCTGCAGTATTTTTTTTTGCACCCTCAGTAATGTTTATATATTTTGTTAAGAAATCACAAAATAAAAAAGAATTATCATTACATTCTAGTAAAAGAATTGTAAAAAAAAATGGCATATAAAACGTTCTTAATTTATTAAAATTTAATATAATATCCTCAGAAATATTAAATAATTTGTCGAAAAAAGACTTTACATTATCATCACTCTTATCTTCTATATTGATAGTAGAAAGCATATAATAATATAAAAAGCAATAATAATACAAAAAAGATAACTTTTTATCTTCATTTGGTGCTGTTATTACTTGTGGTGGTGGTGGTATTGCTTTTTCTTTTACTGGGGTTATAGTATTTATTTTGTTTACATTGTAATCTCTTAAAATTTTTTGTAATTCTTTTTTTATAAGTAATACACGATTATCATCAGCCCCGCCTTTATGTTCCCCTTTTTTAATAAAAACATTTTTTAAAAAATCTAACAATTTATTTTTTTTTTTATTATTATCGTCTTTATCAATATCGAAAATTCCATCACTAGAATTAATATAATTTCCGAGAATATAAGATTGTTTTTCATTATTAATATATGAAATAATTCCAGGATCATTTGATTTTAAATTGTTTATGATCTTTTGTTCAGGAATTTCTACAGGATGCCTCATTGATGAAACAGATAATACTTCAAATTTTATTGGAGTTTTTACAGTTTTACTATAATCACCCTTAGTATTCATTGTGTATCCAAGATTAAATAAATCATTTTCGTATTCTTCAGAACACCATCGATACATTTTTATACAAATATTACTACTACCACCAGAATCCCAATCTTGATTACTATTTATATCAGGCAAAAAGAAACCATTATTTTGAATAATTTGATTACTAATTTTTTCACCATCTATTCCACATAAATTTAATCTATATTTTGCAGAAAGTGGTGCAGGGTTTAGACCTTTTTTATGTTTCCACATCCAATCAATTTTCATTTTATTTTCATCTGACATAGGCAAGAAACCAGATGAATTTAAAATATCATCCAATAAAGCACCACCTTTTGCATTATTAATAATTTTATTAATTTCATTTAGATATTTTTCTCTATAATTTTCATCTTTTAATGACATTTTTCCTAGAATATTTAAATATTTTTTTATTTTCTTATTGTCAAATTTATACATATTATAGTACTTATAATATATATACTGAAAAAAAACTAGATAATAAAATTTATTAATTTCATTATTGAGAAAAGGCATCATTCATATTCTGATTTTTTTCAATAGGTTCAATACCAGTGTTACCAGTTTTACCAGTGTTACCAGTGTTACCAGTGTTATCAGTGTAACCAGTGTTACCAGTTTTACCAGTGTTACCACTGTTACCAATGTTATCATTATTACCATTTTTATTATTGCTACTAGGAATAGGTTTTTTATTTTTATTTATTTTTATTAAGTCATTTTGAAGTTTTTGCCATTTTTGGTCACTACAATTCGATCCTTCACCTATTTTTCCAAACATACAATCAGTTAAACCTCCATTTTGTCTGTATTTATTTAATAAACTAATATCATCTATGTACATGTTATTATATGTACCACCTTTATGTAATGCAATTTTACCAAGTTTGTCAAAATATTTATTTATTTCATTGTCCGATGCTTTTTTAAAAAAATTAATCTTACTAATATTAGACATAAGTATAATATATATTGATATTATATTTATAATTAATTGTAAAGAAAATTAAAAATCATCGGCTAATTCAAATTCAGCAGATCCAATTTCAGCTTTTTGATATTCACCAACTCTTACTTCAAAGAAATTACTCTTAGGTCTAAGAGAAATCATTTCCATAAAATCAAATGGATTTCTTGTGTTCCATAATTTACTATAACCTAATTGAACGATTAATCTATCAGCTACAAATTCAATATATTGTGCCATAAGTTCAGAATTCATCCCAATTAAATTACATGGCAATGAATCAATAATAAATTCCTTCTCAATTTCAACAGCTTCTCTAAATAATTCATGAATTACATTTTCATCTAATCTATTACTAAGCATATTATAAAGTAATACCGCAAAATCTGTATGCATTCCTTCATCTCTACTAATCAATTCATTGCTAAAAGTCAATCCAGGCATAAGACCTCTTTTTTTCAACCAATAAATAGAGCAAAAACTACCAGAAAAAAATACACCTTCAACTGCGGCAAATGCAACTAACCTAGTTGCAAAAGATGATTTATCATCATTAATCCATTTGATTGCCCACTCTGCTTTCTTCTTAACACAAGGAATTGTTTCAATGGCTCTAAATAATCTATCTTTTTCTTGCAAATCAGTTACATAGGTATCAATAAGCAAACTATAAGTTTCACTGTGCACACCTTCAATAAATATCTGATATGCATAAAAATTTCTAGCTTCTGGTATTTGAATTTCATTCATAAATCTTTCACCAAGATTTTCCATGACAATACCATCACTTCCTGCAAAAAAAGCCAAAACATGTTTAATAAAATGTTTTTCATTATCAGTTAATTTTTCCCAATCATTTCTATCTTTTGTTAAATCAAGCTCTTCTGGTGTCCAAAATGTAGCAACAGCATCTTTATAACTTTTCCAGATAGTTTTATGTTCGATTGGAAAAAGAACATATCTATTTTCGTTTTCACGAAGTAATAATTCAGAATCTTTTGAATCTTTTGAATTTTGGGAATATTGCATTATATAATATATTACAAATATCTTTATAATATATTTCGGATAAATAAAATTTTAATTAATTTAATAAAAATTTTATGAAAAATTGAGACATGAAATACTCAATTGTCAAATTGAGACATGAAATACTCAATTGTCAAATTGAGACATGAAATACTCAATTGTCAAATTGAGACATGAAATACTCAATTGTCAAATTGAGACATGAAATACTCAATTGTCAAATTGAGACCACTGTGATTGATTAAATGCAGAAACATCATCAGTATTTAAAATTTTAGAAGCTCTTTTATTGATATCTCTTTCACAGAATGCTTTATTATTTTTATTACAAACAGGATCCTTCTCAACAACAGCTTTACCCTTAGGTTTTACACCATAACAATTTATTCCAAATTTTAATTTTGGATTAGAAAAAAATCCACCATTTACACCAGGTAACCCACATTTAAACCTGTCTTTCTTAGATAATCTCTGTAATTTATCAAAATCACATTTTTGTGTTGGATAATATGCATTTTGACCTTCTGACCAACCATATGAACACCAACTTGCACCCTTATTATATGCATCAGTTATTTCTTCTTTTGTTGCTAATCTTCCACCATAAGCAGAACATTTACATTTCGCTTGTGGAAATGTATAATCTTGATTTGATAAATGATATACTTCATCTTCTTGTTTTAATTCTCTCTCAACATATGTAGTTGGTTCATCGTTAAATAAACATGGATCAAAACTAAAATCTAAAATATAATCATTAAATTCTTTTTTTTCAGTACAACTGCTAAAATAATAATAAATTGCTTTTATTAACATTAATATTGCAACAACTATCAATATTAAGATAATAAGTTTTATTAAAAATAAAAGAACATTTTTTACATTTTTACTTACATTAGAATTAGAGGAACCATTTGTTTTAACATTTGTTCTAACATTTGTTCTAACATTTGTTCTAACATTTGAATTGGTAGTCCTTTTAGAGTTATTAAATCTACTTAGTAAATTCCTTGAATTTGACATATATATAATATAGTTATAAAATAAATTTAGATGTTCAATAAATAATTAACTAAGCTGATGCTGATGAATTAAAGATAATATTACCAACATGTGAATTATTATGTGTCTCATCATCACTTTGATCTTCATTGTCATCTTCATCATCATCATCATCATCATCTTCATCTTGATTATTACTTGATAACAAATTAGATTTATTTGAACTATTTGATGTATCAATAGTGATTACATCTGAGTTTAATGAATTTATATCATCTTCAGATACCTTTTTATAGCAAAGTATATATGCATCTGGTGTTATTAAATTAGTAGTTTCAAAAACAAATCTGTCATTATAGCAATACCATTTAGAATTATTATTCTTACATACTGCATAATAATGACCGAAATCAGTTCCTGACCCACTGTGATTACAAATAGCATATAGGTTATATTTATTATTATCATCACTATAACCATCGATATATTTACTAATATCTAATCCTGTAATTGGAAAATCAATAAGTTTATTCTCTTTTCTTTTAATAAGAGTACCATTAATCATTGTATATTTAAATCTCTTTAATGCAATTAAAAGAACTTGTCCAGCTCTCCAAATTCCATGAGATTTCATACCATCAACTTTGGTACCATCATCTAATCTTATTTGATTATCGCCGTCTAATTTTTCATTACTTAAAAATTCATTATCTAAACAGTCATACAAAGTTTTACATTCATCTGCAATTGGAGCAGTAATAATTGCGAATGGTTCATATGAATGTGATTCATAAGTACCATCAATAGATTCTATTTTAGAATGAAATTGTCCAAAAAAAGTTTCTACCATAAAAGAATATTTTTTTTCAAACATAGAACTCCATGCCTCAATTGATTTTTTTTCCATTTCATCACTAGCATTTTTGCTAACACCCTCTGGTTTAATAGAGACCGAATATGCGAGTGCTTCGTGTAATGCATCAATAAGAACTTGTATTGCCTCACATGCATCTTCCTGATTAAATTCAACAAAATTGTAATTTTTAAGAAAAGTTCTACTAAAAGATACTGGATTAACGACACAATTGTCTTCCCACATACCTTTTAAAAGAGCTATCAATTCTGTTAGAATCTTACATGATTTATGTTTTTTTCGTTTATTGTAATCAATATCCTTCTTAAATTTCCCAGTAAGTAAATACTCAGTAAATACTGTGGTATTACTTAATATTTGGATACAAGCATTAATATAACAAGTGTTTCCTCTATTAACAATACCAGTTTTACCGTGATCTATTAAGAAAGTGCTTTTACCAAGGGTATTATCACTTTTAAAAATTGACTTATTTTCGTCATCTTTTGAATCCATATTATACTAATAATGTAATATATAATATTTAGTTTTAAATATTATATATAATCAATTTTTAAAAATGACAATAAAATTAGTATAACTGAATGCAAAAAAAATATATTTAAGAATTATAATATAATATTATAAATGGATAATATTAGTAATAATAAAATTAATAATAAAAGAAAAATATGTTCATCTAATGACAGTAGTAAAAATATCCCTAAAAAAATATGTTTAAGAAGTGATAAATCAAGTGATAAATCAAGTGATAAATCAAGTGATAAATCAAGTGATAAATCAAGTGATAAATCAAGTGATTTAAATATAAAAAAATTGTTACTAAACCGTAGAAAATGTAGACTGGAACGCTATAAATGTGAAAAAAATATAAAAAAATATAAAGAGGAAGAAAAACAGTTAGAAAAGCAAATATATATTAACTGTCAACATAAATGGGTAGCAGAGGAAAGACAAATGTATGAAAAAACATGGTATCAGTGTGATATATGTGGTTTATATAAAAACCCATATATATATCGTTAAAATATATCCTAAATTATATTTTTTTTACTTCTGGAACTTTTTTAAACCAATTAGTTATAGAGCTTGTTCCATTTTTTCGATGATCATCTTCTACTAAAATATCTTCAATTAATTTCTTTGGATTATCCATTGTTAATCCAAATATCTGCATGACAGGTTTTTCTATTTGATGTTCTAAATAATATCTATAATCCATCTTCAAATTATTCTCCATAATATAATCCGGATGTTCAATAATATCACCTTGTAGTACCTTATTAGTTAATTTCTTTTTACATTTATCGTGATGTTTACGCCCATATTTATCAGTTCTAATATTATGTAAGATCATTGCTTCATCACAATACCATCCATTACATGTTTTACACATTTGAATAAAGCTATTAATATCTCTATTATTAATTGCTCTTTTTTCAGATGTTTTTTTTACATTACTTAATTGATATTCTTTCTCTTCTTCGTTGGTTCTTTTATAATATCTACATCTAATCAAACAAGTTTTTCTATGAGTAAATAAGTGTTTACTACAATAAATATTCATACATCTCACACATTTACAGTTTTTAGGTGTAACTTTTGTATTACATATTTTACATTTCAATGCTGATTTATCTATATAACAATATGGTATTCTGTCATTTGATTTTGGTTTATTACCAGGATCTCTATCACCCATTCTATCAGCCAAAACCTTATGTGCTATTTGAGTAGGATTAGCATACAGTGCTCTTATACTTTTTGATATAATAAGACTATATATATCAACATCACCCTTTAATAATTTTTTAACATCCTTTTTAAAGTATTCTTTTGCAGCATCAATATTTCTTTTATTTAATATCATATCAATAATACCACCATAAATTTCTTTCACAATTGGTGCATTATCCCTTCTTTTTAATACAATACCCATACTAGTTTGTTTATATTTTTTTGTATTAAATTCATATTTATTACCAACATATCGCTTTTTTGAGAATATAAGGAATGGATAGAATGTTTTTTCATATTCTAATTCTTGTGGTTTTTTTAATTTACTGGTAATCAAAGCACCGGCTTCAACACCCGCATCAATAGTCTTTTTTAATAATTCTTCATCAGACATTTCACCATGTTTTTTCAATAAGTAGTCTTTGAAACTAATAAATACAGAATCTGTATTTTTAACAATAATTTCACCGATACCTGCACCAAATTGACCATCTTCTGTTTCAAGATCATATACATATTCATTATTATTTGTATTTCTTATTATTTCTAGTTTTTTAAGTATATTTGATTCTTTTCTCTGTCTAGTTTTAGGACATAAACATGTACAACATGTGATTCTATAAATATTCATCTTGTCTTTTCTAATTCTAATTGAACACTGATAACCAAGAGATTTTGCAATATAGTATAAATGTGCTGATCCAATTTTTCCTTTATTATCAAAGCAAATATTTTTTACTCTTGAATTTCTTGCTTTATATCCATCTGCTGCATAATAACCAAGGAAGAAATTCAATCTAACATTATAATCTGAATTTAATATATGATTCGGAACAATTTTATATTTATCTTTATCATAGAATAAGTCTCTAAATTTCTCTACCATAAATTTAATACTACCTTTTGGTACAAGTTTTCTAACACCAGAACTTTTCATTGTTTCTAATATTTTAAAACTAGTATTATCTGAATATAGATCTTGTAAATATAGTTTACACATATTTAATAATTTTAAGTTAATATTATTAATGGCCCATGAGTATTTTTTTCCTGATTTGCAATTATATAATCCACAACTACCATCCCCATAAAAGCATCCCATAATAAAAGCTTCTTTTTCTTCTATTGTCCTATCATAAGCATCATACTTATCAAGTATATCTATAATTTCATTTAATTTTAATGGTTTTACTTTGAATTCAGGATAACTTTGTAATAATTTTGTTTCATTTATTATACAATCATTTGGTTTCAATTTTTCACCTTTTAAATTTAATAAGCTATGATCTTCTGTTACATCTACAACACCAGAATGAGTATTTACTCTATATATATTTTTAAAAGTTTTATGTCTTATTACTTTTTTAATTACATTCCATTTTCCATTTGACCAAACTTTATACTTACATTTTGATTTCTGTTTTTCTGTTCTATTTGAATCAAACGGTTTAAAATTTTCATATGATGTCCAATCAGATTCTTCATTTGATAATGTTTCAATAGTTTTAATTACAATACTTCCGTTCTCACTTTGTAACAATAATGGTTCATCACCAACAACACTATCACCATACACCAATCTAGACCCCTCATATTTTTCCAAAGTTATGTCACGAGCTACTGTAACCATTTTCCTTCCAGTTGCAGTTGTACAAGCCGCCAATGCTTTTAAACACATTGGTGAAGTTGTTGCACCTACCTGACCATATAAACTATTACAAACAACCTTATATGCCTTTTGCAATGCATCTAACATCATTTTTTCAAAATCATTATATTTATCATAAATATCAACCATATCATCTTTTGAAACAATGTTTTTGTCTTTATTTACCTCGGCAATTTCATAATGATCATCCTTTTCTTTCAATAATCCAAAATATTTATCACCATTTTTTGTTGTAATCTCTTTATATTTAATCATTTTACGAGTATTTTTACGAGCAATTAATAGTTTCATCAAAATACGCGGCAAAACACCTTTCTCTCCATTTTTTTTTTCTACAAAAGTACAAACTTTATATCCAACTTTTTTCTTATCATCACCTACGCCTTCATATACATCGTATTCAATATCATTATAATTATATTCATCCAAGCCTAATAAATTTTTATCACCTTTTTCATTAATTAGTTCACCTTCATTATCAAATTCTTTAACCATTGCCAATGTATCGTGAGAAATATTTTCGGCAATCATACTACTTGGATATAGTGATGCATAATCCATAACAGCGACTGGTTCGAAATAAATACCAGATTTTGGCTTAAATACGATAGCACCTTCGTATCCACCACTATCAACATTTTCTTTTCTAACTGTTTTAACCATATATTCTTCTAATCTACATTGTTTTGCAACTAAACTAAAAATTTTTACACCTTGTCCTCTTAAAAACAAGTATGAGAATGGAACTATACAAACATTTGCCTGTCCAATATTTCCAGTAATTATATCTAATTTGATTATCAATAAATTACATAATTCACAATCCTTAATACAATATTTAGCAATTTCTGTAATTTTGTCTGGTGCACCATCTTTATAATATTCAAATAATGTTGAGGGTGGTAAATCATTTTTATTTTGAAACCAAATGGATTTAATATTACCCTGTATAGCATCTTCGATACATTCATCAATAAATAAACCTTCAAATTTAAAATCCTCAATAATAAACCATTTTTCATCAATATTCATTTCTATAACTTTGTATTTTTTCCGATGATCGCCTATCATGTTTTTTCTCTTTGTTTTAAATTCAATAGATATCCATTGTTCAACAGTAAGTGCATCAATATTATTTGTATGAAGTTTCATACCATTACTACAAGATTCATACTTAGTAATATTACCTCTAATAAATACTTTGGAAACATTGTCTAATTTATAAGAATTCAGATTATGATCTTTTTGAATTAATTTAAACAGATCAATACTAACCATGCCTTCAATTTCAAAATATTTCAAAAAGTTATCACCAAGAGCTGATGAAGCTAATTTTTTTTCTTTCCATTTAGCACCTTTGACATAATCAGTATCCCATGTTGGTTGGTCATTAATTTTTGATATTGTCGTTTTAAAATCTTTATAAAATCCATATTTATTTGCCCTATCATAGATATACTTCATATCGAAGCCCCAAATATTATAACCAGTTATAACTTCTGGTCCAATATCATTTATGAACTTAGCCCAACCTAGAATCATATCTCGTTCCCTTCTATAACACACGACTTCTGAACCCTCAATATCATTGCATATTTTTAATGTATCAATTCTTTTATAACAACATTCTTTTTCACCATATCGATGGATAGTTGTACCAATTTGAATAATTTCATCAGTATCTTTAAATGGACTCGGAAATGATCCATCGTCACTAGTACATTCTAAATCAAATGATGCAATAAGTAATGGCGCTATATCATTTTTCTCTACCGGGACGATATCTTCCCAACTACATTTAATATTTATTTGACAACTAGTATGATATTTAACTTCTGTATATTTTTTCATAGAAACTTTTAACCATCCAGCGGGCTTAATATCTTTATCATGAAAAAATCTCAACAATGGTGAAATATTAGTTTCATACATAACTACTTCCTCAGATATATTAATTTTTTTACCTACAACTGTAATAAACATTGGTTTATCTTCTTCATCCTCGTCCCAATCATTTTTTCCACGAATAATTCTTTTTGCTTCATAATATGCAGCCATATTATTAAAAATTATTTCCACATATGACTGATACGCTTCATTTGTAAAACCATAATATTCCTTTCTCTTTATTTTTTGAATACTAACTAAACCATCAACCTTTTTGCCTAATTTTTTTCTTAATTTTGTACCGAATGCTTTTAGATAAGAAGGTGTCCAAGTATTGGGTAATTTAATATAAAAGAATGGTTTAAATCCTTCAATTAAACAACAAACAGATACACCACTTTTTGTTAAACCATATGCTCTTATTTGCAATAATTTATCTCTTTTTTTATATTTCTTTTTATATTCATTATCAGAATCAGAATCAGAATTATCTTCTTTATCAACAAATACATCTGAATTAGCCCAATCAACTGCTTGGAATATAATATTTTTAAATTTTATAGATTTTTGATTCCTTAATTTTTTTGATTTAACAATCATAATTATTAAATATAATAATTGTAATTAAGTTTAAATAACTTCAGAATCAATTTTTTATAAAATTATTTAATATTTAATATTTAATGTGTAATAATTAAACATAATATTTACTATTGATGTGTACATTCTTGTACATTTGAATTTCTTCTACCGGGCATACTAGCCATACCAGCCATACCAGGCATACCAGCCATACCAGGCATACCAGCCATACCAGGCATACCGGGCATTCCAGGTCTTCTATTACCTCTATTATTGTTATTATTTAATTCAACTATATTGCATATTTTTGCACCAACTGGTATAGGATCATCTTTTACATCACAATTTTCAATAATAGAATTTTTTTGTTTAATACTTAATTTATCTGGAAAAACAACATTAAATTTAACAACAAGATCACCACATCTTTTTGTTTTAATAATTGGCATTCCTTCACCTTTAATTATAATAGTCATATTAGGTTTAATTATTCTATCAAGTGGTATTGCTAATATTTTTTTATCCATTCTAATTATATTTATATTATTTCCTACAAGAGATACAAAAAGATCAATATCACATTCATAAAAAAGATTATTACCATTTCTAGTAAATTTGGAATATTTATTATTTTTCTCTTTTAATACAATAACCAGATCATCATTTGATTTAGTAATTGGATTATAGTTACCACCACCTTTAAAAAGTAATTTTTGATTATCATTTGATCCTTTTGGTATATCTATTTTAAAATTCATACTTTTATTTATAAATTTAAATCCTTTTTTAATGTCAACACCCTTTCCATGACAAACATTACATGCAGCTTGACTTTGTTGAATAAAATTTGGTCCAATTTGTTGTACTATTTTAATTCTACCAGTTCCGGAACATTTTTTACAAGTTGTAAAACCATTATTATCTTCTTTTCCATTTGAATTAACTAAAATCTTTTTATTATATTTGTGGTTTATTTTTGTACCTTTGTAAAAATCACATAATTCAACTTCAATAATCTCAACATCAGGTTCTTGTCTACTTCTTCTTGTATTCTGCTCAAATCCACCAGGAAAACCATCATTACCAAACATACTACTAAAAAAGTCAAAAGGATTATGTCCGCCTGACTGTCCACCGCTATTATTAACTGCTTCTTCACCAAATTGGTCGTAGATCTTTTTCTTTTCAGGATCAGAAAGAATACTGTAAGCATGATTTATTTCTTTAAATTTCTTCTCGGCCATTTCTTTATTATCTTGATTTTTGTCTGGATGCCATTTCATGGCTAACTTTCTGTATTTTTTTTTCAGTAATTTCTCATCACAATTATCTTTGGATATACCGAGAATATCATATAACTTAGTATCATTAGAACTCTGATTAAACATATAGTATATATGGGTTTAATTTTTTTAAGTATAATTTTTATTCTTTAAAAAAATAGTTTATTTAGACTTTTCATATTTATCAATATAGTAATTCATATATGATGGAATAAAATAATTATATTCAATCAATAAGTTCAATATTTTAATTAGATAGATATCATTGATATTTGCTATATCAAAAGCAGTATTTATAATATTAATGTAATTATCCTTATTCATATTAGTAATAATATCAGTTGAAATACCCATAACATTTAATAATAAAACACCAATAGAATACAGAACAAATTTATTATAATAACAATTATAGAATGGATACATTGAAATGTTACCACTATAATTAAATTTATTAGTACAATAATAATATCTATTACTGTGTTCAGTAATACTAAAATCACTTAATACATAATTATTTGTTTCCCGGTCAACAAGTATATTATCAATTTTAATGTCAGTATGTATTAAGTTAAAATTATTAATTAGCCATTTTGAGGCAGTAAATATGTCAATTAATACATCAATTATAGTATTAACACTAAACAATTTATTAGACTTTAAATGAATCAAATGTTTGTCTAAGGGGACATAATATTTCATAATTATACAAGTCTTTTTATGTATTTTTAGATTAGTTGGTTCAATTACTTTACCAATTGATAAGTATTTTACAATATTATGATGATTATGTTTCTCCTTGATATATTTTTCAGCGAAGGATAATTCATTTTTATTAATACAATTTATATTATTTTCTTTAAGAATCTTGATTGCATAATCAATATTATTTACTGTAATTTTGTAAACATATCCAAAAGTACCTTTATCAATAAAAGAATGTTTAGTGGTAAACATATTTTTATCAAAAAAATGACTAATTTTATTAATTATGTACATAATATTATCTATCAACAAAAAAAAATCGATACCCAAATTTTATAGTGCTTAGATTGTCTGTAAGCAAATACTGAGACGTTAGGTCTCCTATATCAGTTCAAATCTATTTGTATTTTCAACAAAATTATGCTACAAGCCCTGCAAAAAGCCCTAGAAGAATCAACTCGCTCCATCGGAAAAGCTGTGAGACCATCTACTGAATGGAGGAATGGTACAACAAGAAATAAATAACAACTTATTTCACTATGAAAAAAAAATAGATTATAATAGTATATGAATAGATTTCCATTTATAAAAAAAGGTTTACCCAATCCAAATTATGTTAATGATATTCAATTATTTATAGATAAAAAAACAAAATATTTAAGTTTAGATATAAGTTCTGAGCTATACAAACGTTATGAAAAAAAGTTAAAAAAATACAAGAAGATAGAGGTAAGAAGTAAATACTATACATTTTATAATATATATGGTCACAATAATGATAGTTTTAATAACATGAAATTATATTTTTATCTTGAATCTGATTTTGATTTAACGGCGATAGATGAATTGGATGATAAAGATTATTTAAGTAGATTATATTTAAGTAGAAGATATTCAGGAATGTCTCACAATAATATAATGAATTGGTTTTACTTTTTATATATATCTAAGAAATCGAAGAATAATGTAGATAAATTAAAAAAAGAAGTTATTGATGAAAATGGTAAAATTCATTATAAAAAACTTTACTTGTTAAGATATGAATATGTAAAAAAAAAATATGGATTTAGAGAATTAGATATTTATTTAAAATTATTGAAGGAAAAATATAGATTGATATTGAAATCAATAGAAAAATCTGAAAGATATAAATATTTTTTAAAACTAATTCATAAAATTGATAGAAAAACAGAAATAGTTAAATAAAAATAAAATAACACTATAAAATATAGAAGTAATATATGACAGACTTTATTACATATTTTATAATATTTACAATAGGAATAATGGGATTAATGAAATACGAGAGTTTTAATAATGATTTAACTTATGTCGAATCATCCATAGATAATAAAAAACATTTAGTAAGAAATTTACCAGATAAAAATCAAGCAGCAGACCGACTTGCAAAAATAAAAGAAAATTTATTAACATTAATTGAAAAATTAAACATTGAAAATATGTCAAATGGAAATGTAGACGAAGCTATAAATAGATTACTTAAAAAATTTAATCATAATAGTATATCAGAGACTGTTAAAGGTAGTAAACACACGTCTTATTCAATAAATAAGGGTGAAAAAATCGTAATGTGTTTAAGATCAAGAGATGAAGAAGAAAAATTACAAGATACAAATATATTGATGTTTGTTGCAATACATGAGATGGCACATGTAATGACAAAGTCAATTGGACATACAAAAGAATTTTGGTCAAATTTTAAAAGATTATTAAAGGAAGCGGTGTTGATTGGTATATACAATCCAATTGATTATAGTTCAAAACCAAAACAATATTGTGGAATGACAGTTACAGATTCTCCATATTTTGATCCAACAATAAAATCCGAATAAGTATAAACAAATAAGATTGTTAAATAATAAATTTATTATTTAATAAAAAAATAATTGATAGATATATAGAAATGGCAACGATTTGCAATATAAACAAACCAGAAGTAATTATAACGGTATATTTAGTAAAACGCCATAAAAATAAATTTAAAAAAAAAGCCTATTTATTTGTAGGTGATATAGATGATAAAATTAAAAATTCCCTAAATAATTTGGGAACAAAAAAATTGAATGAAAATGATAAAAAAAATATAAAAAAAGACTACCCAATATATTATAAAGATTGGTTGAAAATTGATTGTGAAGTAGTAATTATTAATAATAAGATAAGAGAGGATGATAGTATTTATTTAATTAAAAATAAATTATTTGCATATCTGAGTAATTTAGCCAATGATTATTATATAATACCAAATAATCAGCAATTGTGGATGAAAAGAAAGAATGAAATAAATGTACTTGGTTATTATTATGAAAGCACTCAAAATAAAGCTTCTATATATGAAAAACCAATTATAGATAAAAAATTTGTAGATAAATTTGGAATAACAAGAAAGTTAAATCTATTTAATGACAATGATATAATCCTAATGAATGAGATGGATGTATATGAGCCAAAACAACATGTATTATATGTTGCTAATTTAATTGATGAGATAAATTTTATAAAAAGAAAAACAGAAATAAATAATAAAATAACAAATGGCTATCTTAAAAAATATTGGCCAAAAGGTGATTTAAAATTTAACACAGAAAGATATCGGAAATTTTTAGAAAATATATGTAAAACAGTAAACCAAGAAAAATATGCTTTTGAATTAATAAATGATAAAAAAATAGATTACAGTATAATAAAAAATTGTTGTATTTTACAATCAATTATTCATGTAAATCATAATTATGAAAAAAATGATAGATCTGATTTTGTAGATTTATTAAAAATATTTAATTATATTAGAAAAAATTTGTCAGAAAGTATACCATTTACAAAATTCAAGGATGATGAATGGGATAAACCATATATATCGATACATAAAAAATCAATTGAGGATGGTAAAATTACAAAAGCAGAAATATTAAATTGGTGTTTCTCTAAAATAAAGAAAGTTGGTGGAAAAATTAAAACAATACAATCTGTTAAAGGTTTACAAATTAGAATATTTATATATGAATGGGAAGGGATTAGAAAATATTTAGTACTTAATATTTATAAAGATGGAAAATTAGAAATTAAATTAAATTATAAGGAAGACTATGTAGCTAATTTTAATAGTATACAAGATGGTATAAATAAAGTAGTAGATTTAATAAAAAAGGTAAACAAAATAAATTATAATATTTATGGCGATGGTAGATTAATAGAAGAACCAGGTTTTATAGTAAATAATAAAAGAATAATTTTAAAGGATAATACAAAAATAGCTTTTATTGATACACATACATTATATAAATTACCATTAAATATTAATAAGAATGATTTTTACAATTTCATAAAAACATTTAGTAATTTTGTAGTGCCTATTATAGATGATTATGAAGATAATGATAAAGTTCATATTAAATATAGAAGAGTAAATAATTTTAGAAATATGAATAAAATATTTGAAAAAATCACAGAATTAAGGGAAAAAGGACTAACTGATTTTGATATAATTATAGAATTAGAAGAGGAATATTTAAAAGATAGAGATGAAATTAAAAAATTATTAAAAGATTGGAAGAAAAGATATGGTGTATTAAAAAATAGAAGAGGCTTATTAAAACAATATGGGATCGATTTAAATATAAAATTTGATCCAAGTAATCCAAAAAAAAATAAAATTATTGCGAAAGGTTCAAAGAATATTATAGAACTATATAATGTAAATAAATTTGCTATAGCAATAACATCAATATTTATAAATATGAGTAAATATAGAAAAGATAAAAAGTTTATGAAATTTATATTTGAAACAGTAGATTTATCAAAAATATCAAATGATGAAACAACAATAAATAATGTTATAAAAAATAAAATAAACATAAATGATAATGATGAAATATACGAATCAGAATACAACGATGAAGCTAACGACGATATTTATACATCTGAATTCCATGATAGTTCACAATTAAATGATATAGATCTAGATAAAATATTAAATAATAAAGAAGATGAAAAAGAGGTAACAAAATATAATGAAGTAATTTCTAATGAAATAAGATTAGATGTTGTTTGTGATAAACCAAATTATAAAACAGATACTTGTAAAGATATTTGCAATGATACATATTACTATCTAAGAAGATTGCAAAGATTTGATACAAGACTATTTAAATTTAAAGCAGTTGGAAAATATAAATCTTTATACTCAAAGAAATGTCAATCAAGTCAGGAAAGACAACCAATTATTTTAGATAATGATCCAGAAAAAAATCCAAAAATAAAAAAAGATTCATATACATATGCTATAAAATATGGTTCTGATGCAAATCATCAATATTATTATATATGTCCAAAAGTATGGTGTCCAACTTGTAAAATACCAATCAAATATTCCGATTTAAAAAAGTTTGAAAAAAGAAGAGGTAAAAAAGGATCTCTATGTTCTGTTGCGAAATGTCCATATGGAAATCATGATGCATTTGTTCGTGATAATGAATATTATAGTAGTACAGGCAAAGAGGATAAAGGTGGTTATCCAGGTTTTATTGATAGCACTGGTCATCCAGATTCATTATGTATGCCATGTTGTTTTGCAAAACCGCATAATAAACCTGGATCATCAAAATATAAAACATATTTGAAATGTTTGGGTGAAGAATATAGCAATGAATTAAATGATCCAAATCAAATATATATTCTTGGAAAAGGTTTTCCAATTGATGAAAATAGATATGCAATTTTACCAATTGAAATAAATAATTTATTTATGAATAATTGTTCAACTGGTTATCTAAAAGAAGGTACTAGTTGTTATGTAAGAAAAGGTCTGAATTACTTAAAACATAAAAGTCAATCATTTTTAGTTACTATTGCAGATTTAATATCTGAGGATAAAAAAAATCCAATTACAGTTGAAAAACTAAAAAAGTATCTTGTTGGTAAATTAACAAAAGAATTATTTTTAAGTTTAAATAGAGGATTACTCACTATTAAATTTAAAGATCCTGAAAATAATGTACCAGCATATGATAATTTTAAAAATTATATACTTAGTAATCAATTTTTAAACGAAGAATATTTATGGGATTTTTTATCACGACCAAATGTATTAATGAAAGATGGTGTAAATATAATTATTATGAATTTTTCAAGAATTATATGTCCAACAATGTATGGTTTAACTAATATGTATGATATTAACAGACCGACATACATAATTATAAAGAATAATAATATATTTGAACCAGTGTACATGTTAGAAAATAAAAAGAATGGAATAATATATACGTGGTATTTTTCAGGATTAAATCCAATAGTATCAAAAATTATAAGTAAAATAAATACAACATGTAATGAAATATCATATAATTGGGAATATAAATTATTAGAAAATGAAAGATTATATGGGATTAAATATAGAATAACAGATGTTAAAGAATTAAACTTAAATGAAACAATTAAAGTATTAAAAAGGATTAATATTAATGTAAAGAAACAAATAATAGATTCATATAATAAAGTAATTGGAATACTTACGAATAAAAATATATTTATACCATGTAAACCCAGTAGTTTAATAATTAATATAAAATATGATTATAAATATCCAGATCAAAATTATAGTAAATTAATAAAAGTATATAAAAAAATAACAGAAAAGACACAGTTAAATTTAACTATTGATTCTTTGATAAAAAATGGTAATTATGTTATAGCAATATTATTGAAGAATGGAATGATAGTTAATATAAAAGAAACATTAGATAAGAATATTAATTTGGATGATTCAAATATTAATTACTATAAGGATTTAGATTATGTAATTAGTAATAATATAATAAAAGAAGATGGAAGAAGTAAAAATGTTAAAATGTATAAATATGAGGAAGAAACATATAATAGGATTAATTTTACACTAGCTAAATATTTAAATAGAGAAAAAAATAATAAAGTAAAAGAGGAATTACTAGTAAATATAAATAAAAAAAATAAAGAAAATATAATAAAAATGATTAAGAATATTTTAAAGGATAAAATTCATCTATCAAATAATATAGATTTAAATAATTATCAAGTGCCAAATCAAAGATTTATTTGTCATAAAATAACATCATGTAATGATCCACACTGTATAAAAATAAATAAAAAGTGTTTATTAAATATACCGAAAAAGAATTTAGTGAATGGATTAGATAATTTAGATATATATACGTCAATGATAACATATGATTTAATTTATAATAAATTAAGACGTGATTTAGTAATAAATAATAGAATTTCTTCAATTTTAAATATAAAAAAATTAAAAGAAAGTAGTAGTGAAATATTATTTTATGGTAAAAATATTATTGATAAAATTGATGAATTATATGAAGACAGTAATAATATATATATATCAAAATATGGTGCATATGAATTAGACGATCCACCTGAATTTAAAGATGATCCTACATTGACATTAAAATTATCAGAAAAAATGGAGGAAACATTTATAATTGATTTAGAGCCATTATCAACATATTGGATATTAAGATTAGGTGATGATTATAAATATTATCCATTAAAACAAGAAAGTTCTAGTTTTTTTATAAATTTAGTCTATATATTAAATAGAATATCAAAAGAAAGTAATGAAGATACAATTCTTAATACGCAAATTGTTAAAGATTCATTAATTGATTATATTAGTAACATTCCAACTACATTTATTAATATTATAAATAAACAATTGGGTAATAAAGATGTTAATAATGTTTTAGAATTATATAAAATAGATAATCCAAATAAATTTTATAATATCTATACAAAACAGGAAATTAAAAATGAGATAATGAAAAAGAAATATAACTGTGTTTTGGTTGATATATATTTATTATCTATATTGTATAATATTAATATTATATTATTACAAAATAGAATAACAAGTAAGAATAATCCAAAAGGATATTACTGTATCGGTCCAGGTATAATTGAATCACCTAGATATATATTAATGTATATTATTGAAACAAAAAAAGGAATTATATATAATTTAATTCAGAATAAGAAAAAAATATATTTTGAATATAAAGAATTTCCAAGTAAATTTACAAGTTATATTAACTGTAATAAAGAAATAGTAAAAATAAAAAAGATAAAAAGCAGTGGAAAGAAGAAAATAAAAATTAAGAAAAATAATTAAATATAATTAATAAAAAATAAAAAAAATGAATTTAAAATTATTAAATTATTATTAATATAAAAATATAAATAATAATGTTTAAAAAAGTTAAGTTTTTGTTAAAAAATTATGATACAGAACAAAGAACAGATGAATGGTATAAAAGACGTTATAATAGCTTAACCGCAAGTGATATAGCATCTGCATTAGAGGCAAACCCATATCAAACAAAATTAGATTTATTAAGAAAGAAATGTTCTAAATTAAATACAAATTATACACAAACTGTTGCTACAAAATGGGGAACAATTTATGAAGACATTGCTATTCAAATATATGAAAATAGATATAAAACCAAGATACATAATTTGGGATTAGTAAATCATAAATCAATTAATTGGTTAAAAGCAAGTCCAGATGGTATAATGGATGATGGAAAATTGATTGAAATAAAATGTCCATTAACTAGAAAAATAAGCACAAATGTACCGTATCAGTATTGGATTCAAGTACAAATACAATTAGAAGTAACAGATTTAGAAGAATGTGTATTTTATCAGTGTAAATTTAGAGAATATTCGAAAAAAGATTATAATAATGATAAAGATATAATTAAAGGAATTAGAAAAGAAGATAATAAAATTATATATTGGAAACTAGAAAAATGTACAGAAGTTTTAATTAGAAGAGATAAACAATGGTTTAAAAAGGCATATAATACATTAAAAGTATTTTGGAATGATATACAGCATTATAGAAAGAATGGTCTTGAATATTTAGAGGAAACAATTTCAAGGAAAAGAAAAAGAAGTGAAGATAATATTAAGATTATTGACACTAATTCAGGTAATACAAGTAGTAATACAAGTAATACAAGTAGTAATACAAGTAATACAAGTAGTAATACAAGTAGTAATACAAGTAATACAAGTAGTAATACAAGTAATACAAGTAGTAATACAAGTAGTAATACAAGTAATACAAGTAATACAAGTAGTAATACAAGTAGTAATACAAGTAATACAAGTAATACAAGTAATACACGTAATACAAGTAGTAATACAAGTAATACAAGTAGTAATACAAGTAGTAATACAAGTAGTAATACAAGTAATACAAGTAATACAAGTAGTAATACAAGTAATAATGGAAATAAGAGACGTAGATTAGATGTAAGAAGAGAGTATTTAATAAAAGATTGGACTAAGTGGATGTCAGTAAAGGAAATCAAAAATTATATAATTAATGATCCAATATTAGATTGGTTAAATAAATTTGGTTCAGAAAATGGATATATCAGAGATAAAAGTCATAGTATTAAATTTAATCATTACATTAAAAATAAAAATATTCAATTTGAAAATAAAATAATACAGATATTTTCGAAAAATTATATAGTAAATAAAGTTACAAATTATGGAGAAGAATTTTCAATAAAGAAGTATAATGAAACACTTGATTTGATAAAAAAAGGTGAACCAATAATTTATAATCCATTGTTACATGATATGACAAGAAATATATATACAATACCAAAACTATTAATAAGATTAGATTACATGAATAAGATTTTTGAAACAAATTATAATAACAGCATATCAAAGAAGTATTGCCTAGTTGATATTCAAAATATTTCAATAAATATAGATGAAAACAATGAAATAAAACAATCTGGTAATATAAAATATAAGAAAGCTGAATTAATATTAGCAAATAGTATCTTATCATTAGTCCAAGGTTATAAATCAGATGATTGTTATATTATTGCAAGAAAAGTAAAAGATGATAATGGTGATATATGCTTTAATGAAAATATAATTAATAAAATAGCAAAGTTAGACATAAATAAAGAACAAAAATTAAATAATAAAGTAAATAATGCAGTATCATGGATCAATGAATTAAAATATCACGGTCATAAATGGGATATCAATAATCCTAATAGATGGGAATTGTATCCGAATATGTGTAATAAGAATGATGCACCATGGCATAATTCAAAAAAGAAATTAGCCAAAGATTTAAAAGAACTAACAAATATATGGAATATTGGAATAAATTTCAGAAAAGATATGCACCATGAAGGAATATTTAAATGGACTGATGAAAATTTAATTAATTATTTACCATTAGATAAAAAAGGAATAACAATTGAGAAAATTATAGATATAAATAAGTCAAAAGATACAAAATATTATCCAAATAATAAAGTTAGAATGTTAAAAGACATAGATTCAAATTATAAAAGAAAAGTAAATATAGAATTTTATGTAGATTATGAAACAGCTTATAGTCATAGTAATAAAGAATCATTGATATATATGATTGGTTGTGGATATATCAAAAATAATAAATGGGAATTTCTAAGCTATATTGCAGATAGACTAGACCAAGAATCAGAAGAAATAATTATAAATAAATGGTTAAAAGATATGTATAATATTCATAAAAATAAAGAATATAGAATATATCACTGGAGCCAGGCAGAAGTTACTCATTATAATAAGGCGATAAAAAGGTATAATATTTATAATAGATATAAAATAAGAGATCAATGGTTTGATTTGCTAAAAGTATTCAGAGCAGTTCCAATTTGTATAAAAGGAGCATTTAATTTTGGATTAAAATCAATTGCAAAGGGTATGTATAAAAATAGAATGATAAAAACTAAATGGGAAGATAGTGAATTAGATGGAATGGCAGCAATGACAGCAGCATTAGAAGCAAATGAAAAACTATTAATAAAGGATGATATTAATAGATTAGTGGAAGATAATAATATGGAAGAGATTATAAAATATAATGAAATAGATTGTAAAGTAATGTGGGACATACTTAAATATTGTCGTAAAAACATATTCCCAAATATAATAGATGATAATTAAAAATTTAAATATATATTAAAATAAGTTAATAAACAAATTATTCACAATTTATTTAGTTAAAAATAACTATTTAACAATTTTAAATAGCTTAAGAGTACTTATTCTATTATTAAGAGGTGGTGGTATAGTTTTAATTTCATTTATTTCATTTTCGTCACCAAAATGTCCAAAATAACACATTTCCGTCGATGAATATGAATAATATCTCATATTCCACCAATCAATAATAAGAGCACATATTATTAATGAAATATCTTTAATTTCTTTTTCAGGCAGTCCCATCTTATTCAAAATCATTTTTAATTCATATCCAAATTTAGCAGTGATATATGTGTCATTTTTATTCATGACATCAAGTACGTATCTAACAGACCCACCTGTTTTCTTTTTGAGTGATTTTTTCAATAAATGTTGATGAGTCTTACTAGCCAGTTTAATTTTAACATACTGATCCAGCATTTTTCTAAATTCTGGATCGCGGTAACATAATACTCTGTCTTTTCCAAGAAAACAAAGAGAACATTTATTATCTGTTTCAGGTATACCGAAATATTCGTTACACCCTACACATAATAAACCATTTTCACTGTTTTCACTGTTTTCACTGTTTTTTTCAATATTATTACTTATTAATGAAGACATAATTATATAAATAATTTATTGTATTCTAATCAATATCTTCAAATAAACATTGATATATTTAATTCATTTTATATAAAAGAATTAAATAGTATATCCCATAAACTAAAAAATAATTAAATAAAAAATATGATTTTTATATAAAGTTAAGGTTTTAGTATATATTAAATATTAAATATAAAAAATGGCAGCATTAACACATAAAGAAGAACAAGATTCTTACACAACATTTTTCAATAGAATATGTTGTTTTGATACAGAAACTACTGCACTAGATACTAGTAAAGCAAAGGTAATTGAAATATCATTAAGAGATATTAATGGTAATAATGTATTAACAAAATTAGTTGATCCATTGGAAACTATTGAGAATGCACATATTCATCATATTACAAATGAATTAATTGCTGAAAATGATGGTGAAACATTTGATAATATTATTCCAGAAATGGAATCATGGGTTGAACAAGTATATGGCAAAGATAAAATTGTATATATGCTAGCACATAATAATATATATTATGATAAGATGGTTCTTGAATCAGAATATGCTAGACATGGATTAAAGATGCCATCTAATTGGTTGTTCATTGATAGCTATCAACAGATTCGGGAAATACTTCCTAAATTAGGAAGAGGTAATTACAAATTAACTAGTTTATATAATGAATGTGCACAGGAGCCATTAGAAAATGCACATCGTGCAGAAGCAGATACATATGCATTGTCAGTAGTTTACAAAGAGATGATTCTAAATAAATATCAGCATAATTATTATATGTGGCTTGAAAATGGTCCATTTATTGAGCAATCGGTATTTAGTCCAGATTATTTAAAACAAGAGTTGAAAAATATGCCTTTTGGATTATTTAGATCGGAAATTAATAAATTACATCGGTCAAATATAAATACATTAGGTGATGTTGCTAAATTATATTTGCAATCAGATAGGAATCCTAATATATTTACTACTAGATGTGGCTTGGCTAAATTCTCATCTGGAAGAATTATTCGAAAAATCAAACATTTTTTGCGCATTATGATTTAAATTATGTAAAAGATATTATAAAAATATAGTATATTATTATATATATGAGTAAAATACACGAGTATTTCAATAAGACATATGAACAAAATAATAAAGTAGACAACAAGCGAATCAGTAGCACAAGTGACAACAAGCAAAGCAGTAGCACAAGTGACAACAAGCAAAGCAGTAGCACAAGTGACAACAAGCGAAGCAGTAGCACAAGTGACAACAAGCGAAGCAGTAGCACAAGTGACAACAAGCGAAGCAGTAGCACAAGTGACAACAAGCGAAGCAGTAGCACAAGTGACAAGTATGAAAAAATTGCAGTAAAATTTCCACATTCTCCGCATATATTAATAGATATGTCAAAATTAGATCATATTTCTGTACCGATGACACATATATTAAAATCAGTTGAATCAGATAAATTCAAATCAATGAAATCAGATACAAAAGAGTATGATACACTTTGGTTATTAATGGATATATTAGAACAGAATAAGATTGGTAAGATAGATAAGAAAGATTTATTTAAAAATGTCAAAAAATACACTAAAAATTCATCAAGTTTAATACAATTTGGTAGATATGAATTTACTTTACCAGAGAAGAATTATGTATTTGATATTAAAGGTTATAAGATGGGAGATGTAAAAATTGAGTAAATATAATTTGAGAAAATTAGAATATAATATGTATACAGATAGACATATTATAAGATTAAAAATGAAACTTTAAATATAAAATATTATTAAAAGATAAAATCTAAATATGAGCTTTGATATGGAATGTGAATACACAGAGTCTCCACTTAGTAGTCCTGACTGGGGCCATTTTGTAGATCTAGAAAAAGAATATGTTTTTACCTTAGAAACCACTATTGAAAAAATCCAAATACAACCTCTCAATATACAGACTGGACCCAAACACCAGTTAGTTAGAAATAAGAGTATAATAATGAAGGTATTAGAATACATCAAACGCCTTACATTGATAGAGAAGATATATTTAATTATACTCAATTTGTTTACAAATAGATAAACAATAAATTTTATAATAGTTTTTTGTCAGTCAAAAGACTTAAAGCAGATTTTACTTATACACCAGTACAAGTAAATCTGGCAAAACGTTTCGATAAATTCGTATACTGTTTGGAATTAGCTGGGATATCCATGGCAAGGAAGAGTCCATATAGATCATAGTAGGTGGGAGACAGCTTGTTACCAGGTCCGAAATATTCAGTTGCTCTCTTATTTATACTTTCAACCAGTATTTGTAACCCATCTGACTCTTCCTTCTTTAATCCAAGTATGTTGTATGGACCATCCAAATCAGCTGGGTTCCAACACAATCCCCATCCGAAGCTTTGATCTTGAACATCTGTTTGCACATAAGGCCAACATCCGTACAACACACAAGCTAGCTTGATAAGGTATGTAAAATTATCATCATCTACCTTTTCAGTCCACACATTGATTAATCTCTGTGATTTTCCATCTAGCTTTTTCACATACCCATCAAGTACTTCTGGTGTTGCATCTGGAAAACATCTATTCATGAGCTCAGCATTGCACCCATAGAAAAGGTGGCATCTGCTTGTTAAGAACAGCAGACACTGGAGTACACCGAGTACTTGTATGACATCAGAGTAGAAACCAGCCGAAGGTGTCACTCTTGACAGTTCAGGATCAAGATTAGAAATCTTAACATCAAGGGTACGCAGTTTAGCTATTTTCTTATCGGTATTTTTGGATGAGTTAACTCCAACTGTTCTCCACTTCTTATCCAATTTACCGACGTAAATTAATCTACCTACGGTTTTAATTTTAAATGGGCATATTCCCTCTTTGCCACAAATCAAAGTCGTATCCACTATGATATCATTAAGCACACTTTTTCCAGTTTTTTTTGTTCTGGCATCAATAAAACACCCAGTGTTTCCGTCAATTAAGCGAATAGTAGACTTATTTACCGTAAGGTTACCATGACGATCGTATGAAACTGAGATATTCACACTGTTGGCGAACTTCTCAATCCATTCAATAATCAAAGTCCAGTACTCACTTACTTCTGGATATTTATCTTGCAGTGATGTCCTCAGGTAGATTTCATGCTTATTCTTAGAAAAGAATAGTTTTGTCATCAACGCTGCGATCATTACCTGGTCGTCAGGATCCGCAATTAATACGTCAGTAACGATTTCCAATGAGTCTGGAAGAATACCGTCCTTAAACGGGTCTTCACCCTTCTTACGCCCACTGAAAGCTTTTAAAAGCACGAAAATGGATAATGTCACCAGAAGAGCGGTAACAACAGGGTTTTGTACACAGTACGAGTACCATGTACTTGCTTTTGCGTAGACACTGAACAGTGCCTGACAAGCTGCACTCTCTTTCGAGGGTGCGTGACTTTCGTCACAGATTGACACCAATGATATTATGCATATCACTAATGTGGGGATGATCCACCAAAAATTATGGTGATTACTTTTATTCGAATGATTTCGAACAGGAGAGCGTGAGCGTGAGCGGGTCATCTTGTGGTCTTCAATATAAGAGGACAACAAGAGTATACTTAGTAAAACAATAAATAAGAATAATGATAAATGGGTGTCATTTTTTTTATAAAAATCGTATTACCATCAACTATGTCTGTTATTTTTTCTTCTATACATAATATTATTACTGGTTAAATCAGGATCAAAATCACCCATTAAATTAGGGATAATATTGATCAAAAATATTAAAAAAAGTATAATAATAAAAAAGATAGGGATCAAGAAGGTAGTCAGTATTGACATTATTATCATTATATGATGTATGGTAGTTTTATTAATCTTAAAAAAGACTAATAAAAGATAGTCAAAAATGTTAATCATTTTTATATATTAGACACAATGTAAGAGCAATTAATGTCATAAGTAAAAGGATCATCGAAAAGGTGTTGAAAATTGAGTTGATGTCCTTCAAGACATGAAATATGATACTTTTCCACAATAATTTCATCAAAATGAAACTTTATAAAACACCTGATAAATAGACTGTCTAATATTTTATCGCAACACATACAATAATCGTGTTTTGATCTATTTATTTTTTTGATGTATGTGTATGGATTTATACTTGGTCTTAAAACACTGTATCCACCTGTTCTATTTAAAAGATTTTTGTCCCAAATCCAAGTCATATCTTTGACAGAATCATTAAAGTATTTGTTAGTAATTTCAAGAGTAAAAAGGGATTTTTCATCTAAAAACCCCGAAATATAATAAAAGAGGTCACTAATATGAAATACATTCATATACTATTATATGTGAATATATAAAATACATTCATATACAACTAAGTATAAAATTAAATCCATTCTCTTTTTCTAACACAAACTAATAGAAATAAAAGTATGAAAAGAAAAGGTATAGAAAATATTGTAATATGAGTATATTTATTTAAAATTTTACCATAATTTCTAATAAATGGGATATTAATCAAACTGCCTAATAAATACCCAGATAAATTAACAAAAATATCTGATAATTTTGCTCGGTATCCACCGAAGAATTCAAATATTTCACATAAAATGGATAAGATAATTACAAAAGTATATTGACCGGGTATGAATAAACCAGAGACAAAATATATAAAAAAATGTGATAAAGACCACATATCAAGACAGTCTTCGAAACTAAAAACATTTTTAAATCTTTTTGCCATTATTGGAAATAGTTTTTTGGAGCTTTTTGGAATATCTAAAAGACAATGACCCATTAAATGAGATTTTTTAGGGTCTGTTGGTCTAATAAAACCATTATATAAAAACCAAAAAATACTAAAAAAGGTTAATATACTGATGATACTCAGGTGTTGTGTTGATAAAAAATTTATCATTTATATAATGTATATATATATAATGTATATATATAATAAAAAATTATGAATCAATTCACAGAATAGATGAAAATAAAATTTAATAAAATTTAATAAATTTTAATAAATATAATATTTTATAAATATAATAAATTAATAATAAATTAATAATAAATTAATAATTGTCCCTCACAGCTTTTCCAACAGGAAAACGCGGTATACCATCCGCAGAATATTCTTGAAATATTACAGTTAATGGTTTTCCAATATATTTATCACCACTTTTAAACCATTTAGACTTTAATTCATTACTACCTCTTGGTCTAACTGAGAAAGGTTTTTTATCTTTTGTAATACATTCCCATATAACAGTTCCTTTTGCATCACCTTGTCCTTCTTTAAATCCAATGATTTTAAACTCTTCTTCTTTAAATTCTTTATATTTTTGAAGGTGTTTACTTCTTTTACGGATTTCATATGGTGATTCAATATTTCTAAGCATAAGTCCTTCAAATCCTTCACTAACGAACATATCGTGTAGTGGTTTTATTTCATCTGCTATTTTTATTTCAACAGTTGGTGAAATTTCTAAATATTTACCTTTAACCGATTTTTTAAGAGTAGCTAATCTTTTTTTGAAGTGTGTTGACATATCACTTGTATCAAAACAATCATAAATAAAATATTTTATTTTGTTAATATTTTTTAATGATTCTTTATTACTAGTTTCGTCTAAACGAACAGCACCAGAAATAACTTCAAATGGTAATTCATCTGTATATAATTCACCGTCAAAATAGAATGAGTTAGGTAATTTAGATAGAACCTTTTTCAGATCTTTTCTAATATTATTCAAATTATTAAATAATGTACCAGTTCTAGATTGTAAAATTACATTACCGTCAACAATATTAGCTAAACATCTGATACCATCATATTTAGGTTGTGCAAATGCTGGTAGTATGATATGAATGCCTCTTTTTTTAGTGAGGGACGAAATTTCAAACTTATGAGCTAACATAGGTCTGACAACAATATTAGAATCTAGTTTAGTTTTGTCAGTAATATATGCTTCTTTATTTACTTTATCATTCCATTTAGATTCGGCATTAAATGCAGCTTGTTCAAATTTATTTCTTTTTCCTCGTCCTCTTTTAACTTCTTTTGAATGTGAAACAACTTTTCCACCGTCAGTACCATGTTCTGACACAATAAAAACTGAATCGCCGTCTTTTTTGACACTAATTTGCCAAAAATAAACTTTATCTTTGCTATTTTTTCTATATAAAATTGGGAATGATTTACTCATATTATTAATTAATACTTATAGAATAATTAGTAATATTACCTATAAATCAATTTTAAATGAGTTGGATGTATAAATATATAGCATTTGGAACGATAATAACAGTATGTTATGTCAATCGTTGGACAGTTTTAGATTATGCATTAATAATGAAAATAAAATTAGAGCAATGTAAGAAAAAATTACTAGATAAGCCGTATGAAGTAATAAGTTGTGAATTATTTGATGAAAATGATAAATTATTAGAAAATAGTGATTATTGTTCATTTCGAAGAAAATACAAGAATAATTGGATTATCATGGAAAGGATATATCCAACGGTAAGTTATTTTAGAATGAAATATAAGATGAATTTTGAGAATGTGGATAGTAAAGTATATCAAGTAGTATATTGTAAGGGAATTAATTTAAAAATACCACCGTATAATGATAATAATAAAATAGAAAATAAATTAAATGGATATAGTATATTAACAGCAACTGAAAAAGGTACAAATAAGGATGTTACAAATAAAGTTAATCAAATACTAGGACCAATGCAAAATTATTATAAAGATTTAGATATTAAAATGAAACCCAGATGGTTTAATTTAGGAACTATAATGGTAATGGATAATAATATAAATGAATTTGAAATAGGTAAAAATGAGTATTTTACAATAAAAAATTAAATCTAACTAATATATATATATGTCGAAATTAAATAACAATTTATTATTAACAGTAAATGAGCCAGCAAAATTAAAGTTTAATATGGGTAATGGAGTACCAGGATCGTACGATGGATTAAGATTAAAACCAGAAGGAGGAAGTGATTGGAGACACCCACCATCGAATGTACCATTAGAAAGTGGTAAATATTTTGTTCCACAGGGTACACCTTTACCGTTGAAAAATGAGATGACGTTTATGAGTTTGCCAACAAATAGCATGTTTGTCTTTCAAAAGAATAAATCTAAGCCAGAATGTTGTCCATCAACATACAGTACAGATACAGGATGTGTATGTACAACAAAAGAACAAAGAGATTTAATTGGAATGCAGAGAGGTAATAATAAAAATTATCCATCTGATTCATTTTAATTTTATAAATAATTTTATAAATAATTTTATAAATATTTAATTATTTAATAAAAAAATATATTATTTTTATATTTGATTATAATATATTAAATGAATAATTTCAAGCAAATATCAGATATGTCTAATGATAAAGGCACTAATAATACAAAAGATAATGATGTATCTAGTACAAATAAATTACCTGAATCAGTAATAAATAAAAATAATGAAGATATAGATGCAAAAAATATGGTATTAAAGATGCTTAGAACATTAAAAGATGATAAACCAGAATTAAATACAACAGAATCAAAAGAATTGCAGGATAAACTAGATGAGAAAGATATGGTAAAATATTATTCAGTATTATTAGCATTTGACTTGTTAACTGATTTACCAAGAGGTTTTTCAAATTATGAAAGAAGAGTAAAAAATTATTTATCATTTGAAACGGGTACTCAAAAATCTAAATTATTAAAAAAGTTAGCAATTGTATCGCAAAGACCATTGATTCAGCAGTGGTTAGAAAATATTACAAAATTTGATTTAGATTCATCGCAAAATAAACAATTACTACAACAACCAGCTCAACCAGCTCAACCAGATGTCCAACCACCAGCTCAACCAGAAGTCCAACCACCCTTACAATCACAAGTCCAATCTGATACCCAATCAACCGTCGAACCACTATTCCAGACACCCTTTCAATCACCTATACAACAACTAGATCAGCAACCAGTTGACCAACAGACATCTCAACTAGATCAACAACCAGTTGACCAACAGACATCACAACTAGTTGATCAGATGCAAGACCAACCATTCGGCCAATCACGTATAGAATCTACGGATCGTATAAATCAAAATAATAATAACGAAAATAATGAAAATAATGAAAATAATGAAAATAATAATAACGAAGATAATAATATGGGTTTTACAGGAGGTTCAAATATTGATTTTAAGAAAATTAAAAATTTAAGTAAAAAACTAGATAAGGAATTTAATGTAAAAGAGCTTAGAAAAATATCAAAAAGATATGGATTAAAAATTAAACAGAAAGGTGGTAAATATTTTAAGAAAAATGAAATTTGTAAAAAATTAGCAAAAACTCTTAGAAAATAAATAGTTAATATTTAGTAAAAAAAATATTTACAATAACTAATTGTAAATAATTGTAAATATGTTATATGACTTTTTTTCAAATCAAAAAATAAATTTAAATATAGAAAAATGTATTATTGTAGGAAATTCAGGGAATGTTTTAGATCATACAAAAGGAGATGAAATAAATAAATATAATACAATAATAAGATTAAATGATTCAAAAATAAAAGAATATAAAAAATTTGTTGGAAATAGAACAGATATTAGAATATGTGCACATAATGCTATAAAAAATTTAAATAAAATAATATTAAGGAATGATAATATATTAATAATATGGGGAGTTAAAATGCATTTAAATAAAATAAATAACATTGTATTAAAAATTAAGAATGAAAATCCTAAATTAAAAATATATAAATTAACAAATGATTTTATTAATCATAATTATTTAATTTATCAAAGATTTACAAATAATATTAGACCAAAAACATTATGGCTTTCGACTGGTTGGTTTTCAATATTTTTTGCACTTTTATATACAAAGTTAGTAACAATATATGGATTTGGTTTTTTAAGTAACAAAAATTGTAAATATCATTATTATGATAATAGAAATGGATTACAATACGAATATTTTAGATTAACATCAATGCAAAAAGGACATAAATTTAATTTTGAATCAAAAATATTTACACATTTAATAAATAAAGAAATAATAAATATTTTATAAATATTTTATAAAAATATAGTAAATTACATGTACATCACATGTACATCATTTTAGCAGAAATAGATCTATCATCATCTTTTTTATTTCCAGTTAAAAATTTATCTACAATATCATTAGTAAGTTCAATTGGTAATTTAAAATCTTTTATAGAATAATTCATTTCTTTTGTTGTTAAATTTAATAAATTTAATTTAAGAATAATAGATTCCAAACATTTATTAGCTGATCTTACACCTTTTTCAGTAGTGTATTTAGTAATAATATATTTAAGAATTTCATCATTAATAATGAGATTATCTCTATTAAAACCAATATTTTTACATATTTTTGGAATAGAAAAGTCATTTAAAATATTTATTTTTTGTTCAGTATCAAAACCTTTCATTTTTATTTCAACAATTCTGTCTCTTAATATAGGATCAATTAAATTTGGATCGTTATAAGAAAAAATAATGAGTGCCTTAGACAAATCAAAATCTATTCCAGAAAAATATCTATCTTGAATTGATGTATTTTGAGATGGATCAGTTAAATGCATTAATATACCAATTATTTCTCTACCCTTATCAGTGAAACTTACTTTATCTAATTCATCAAAAAATATAATTGGATTCATACAATTTGATACCATAACCATATCAATTATTTTTCCCCATGTAGCACCTTCATATGTATAACCATGGCCTTCTAAATAAGATGCATCAGTTGCACCTCCCAACGGCATAAAATTAAAAGGTCTTTTAAGAGCTTTGGCCACACCTTCTCTAAGAAGACTTGTTTTACCTACACCAGGTGGTCCATATAAACCAATAACATTACCGATTGAATTCGGATTAGATATCCATTGTGCAATAATTTGAATAAATTTATTTTTTGCTTTATCTTGACCATATATAGATTTATCTAGATGTTGATAGGCTTCAATTATAAAATTATTAATATCTTTTTTTTTTGATTTTGAATTAATTGGCATATCAACAAAATTATTAAAAGGTATTCTAAGAATCCCGTCAATATATTTTCTCATTTTATGATATTCATTATCACGTGGTGTCATATTATCAAATTGTTCTAATTTATTTAGAATCATTGATTTTGATTCAATTGATAAATTTGTTTTTATTATTTTATATCTTAATGGTTTATCAGTATTAATTACATTTTGTAATTTTTCTTCTTCTAGTAAAATCATTTTTTTTTCATTATCATCAAGTTTACTTAAATATTTAGAATAATGTTTGGGTAATCTTTTTAGGATATTATTCAGTCTATCATCTTCTTTTAATTCTTTTTTACTATCATCATTTGAAATATTATCATTTGAAACATTATCATTTGAAACATTATCATCCAATTCATAATATTCATCTTCATATTGAAAGTCATCATCATTTATAACACCATTGCTAAGTAAATTAAAAATTATTCTTTTAGTTAGTAAATCAGCAATATCATCATTATCAATAACATTATCAATAACATTTTCATTAGATTTTTCTATAATAAAATTATCTGTATCTTCACTATCATTATCAGAGTCTGATTCAAGTAGGTCATTAATATCAAAATCAGAATCAGAATCAGAATTATATCCATCTAAATCAATACTTTTAACATTATCTCTTTTGTATTTTTTATTTGATCTAGTAATAATATTATTATCATTATTATCATTACTATCGTTAATTTCATCATTTTTTTCATTCAATTTTCTTTTTTGTGAACGTGTTAATATTTTAAAATCATCTTCATTCATTATATAAATACTATAAATATTATTTTAAATAAAAATTGAATTTATTATTAATTATATATATCATTTAAAAATAATATATATATATTATAATTAACTATGTCAACACTCTTTAGAGAATTAGAAAATTTAAACAATGTTGAAACGGTTTCAAAAATACAGTTTGGAATACTTAACCCTGAAGAAATAAAAAAAGCATCTGTATGTGAAGTAAATGTGCCGGAAACATATGATGGAATAGAACCTAAAATAAATGGTTTATTTGATCCTAGAATGGGTGTAATAGATTACGGAAGAATATGCCCAACTGATGAAAATAATAGTGAGACATGTCCGGGTTATTTCGGTCATATAAATTTAGCATTACCAGTATATCATATACATTTTGTACCAATAGTAATGAAATTATTAAAATGTGTATGTTTTAGATGTTCAAACATATTAATAAACAAAATGGATAAAAAAGTAATGGATACAATTAGGAAAAAGAGTGGAAAAAGTAGATTTATGTATATTATTGATCAATGTAGTAAGATAAAAAGATGTCAAAATAATAATGGATGTTATGTAATGCAACCAAATAGATATATTAGATTGACACCAGATAAAATAAGAGAAAAAGATAATATTATTAAAATATATGCAAATTTTGCAGACAATGCATTTAATGATCCTAATATATCTAAACAACAATTAATTACACCAGAAGTATGTTATAAAATATTTAAGAATATAAGTGAAATTGATTGTGAATTACTAGGTTTTTCAAATAAATATAGTAGACCAGAATGGTTAATTTGTACAACACTTCCAGTGCCACCTCCATCTGTTAGACCATCAGTAAGACAAGACAATAATCAGAGGTCAGAGGATGATTTAACATATGCATTAATTAATATTATTAAAGCAAATAATCAATTAAAAATAAAAATAGAAAATGATTGTCCACAAAAGATTATTAATGAATATGTAGGTTTATTACAATATAGTATAGGTACATATATTGATAATGAGTTACCAAAAGTATCACAAAGTATACAAAGATCAGGACGTGCATTAAAAGCAATTAGGCAAAGATTAAAAAGTAAAGAAGGAAGAATTAGAGGTAATATTCAAGGTAAGCGTGTAGATAAATCAGCGAGAACTGTTATTTCAGTAGATCCAAATATTAGCATAGAAGAATTTTGTATACCTAAGAAGGTAGCAATGAATTTGACATATCCAGAGACAGTAACTAAATATAATAAAGACTATTTATATAGAATTATTAAAAATGGTCCAAATAAATATCCTGGTGCTAAAAATATTAAGAAAATTAAAAAAGACTGTAATGGAATATCATCACCATGTATAATTTCATTAAAACATGTAGATTATACAAATATAGAATTAAATGAAGGCGATATAGTATATAGACATTTGAAGGACGGTGATGTTGCATTATTTAACAGACAACCATCTTTACATAGGATGAGTATGATGGGTCATAAAATTAAAATTATTGATCATAATACATTTCGGTTAAATGTAACAGTATGTAAACCATATAATGCAGATTTTGATGGCGACGAAATGAATATGCATTTACCACAAACAATACAAACTATGAATGAATTAACAGAGATTGCATTAGTACCAACACAAATTATTAGTCCATCATCATCTAAACCAATTATTAGTATTGTACAGGATACCTTAATGGGTGCATATATGTTTACAAAAAAAGATTTTAGGTTACATAAGAGTGAAGTTTATAATTTGTTGTCATTCCTTAAAATATATAATGGTAATTTGGATATTAATAAAGAATTTTGGACAGGTAAAGAGGTCTTTTCATTAATATTGCCAAGAATGTCATATATAAGTAATAATTCATCTGATAAATTAGTTAAAATAGAGAATGGAAATATTATTGAAGGATATTTGGATGGTAAATTATTAGGTGGTTCCGGATTTATACAAACAATTCATAATATGTATAATGAGAATACCTGTAAGGATTTCCTAGATAATACACAATTATTAATTACAAGATGGATGATGAAACATAGTTTTAGTATAGGATTTGGTGACATATTACCAACAAGAAAGGATATAGAAGAAATGGAAGAAGTAATTGAAAATAGTGTAATAGAAGCCAATAACTTAATTAAAAAAGCACAGATTGGAGAATACCACTCAGATCAAGATGATGATATAAGAAAAAAAATATTTGAAAATGAGATTAAATTTATATTGCATAATGGTCAAGAAAAGGTAATGAAATATTTAGTATCAAATATGGATGATGAGAATTCAGTATATGAAGCAGTTATATCTGGGTCAAAGGGTAAAAAATTAAATATACAACAGATGATGGGTCTTGTTGGTCAACAAGAAATTTGGGGTAATAGAATTGTAAATGGTTTTACAGACAGAACGTTACCACATTTTCATAAAAATGATCAAGCACCAGTTTCTAGGGGATTTTGTAGAAACTCATTTATTAAAGGTTTAACACCTGCCGAGTTTTTCTATCATGCAATGAGTGGTAGAACAGGATCAATTGATACAGCAATTAGAACAGCTGATTCGGGATATATATCAAGAAGATTGATTAAGGCAATGGAGGATTTAAAAGTATGTTATGATGGAACGGTTAGAAATGCATATAATACTATTATACAATTTGTATATGGTGATGATAACTTTGATCCAGTAAAAATAGAAAGACAATTAATTAAATATATTGAATTTGATAATAAAAAGATGAGAGATATATATTATTATGCACCTGATACAAACTTTGATTATATAATTATTAATTCAGAAATGAAAATTAGTGATAATGTATTTGAATTATTAGATGATGAATATAATAGAATAATTAATTCAAGAGATATAATTAGAAATAAATATTTCAATAATATTGATATTATTAGAGCAACTGAATTCAAATCACCTGTTAATTTATATAGATTAATTCATTCTACACAGAAAAAATTTAATATAAATGAAAAAAATATATCAGATATTACACCTAAATATGTAATAAATAATGTAAAAAAGTTATTAGATTATATTAATAATTTTTACTTAGATAAAACAGATTTGAGTTTACTAAGTTGCTATATAATTAGCTTTTTGTCATCTAAAAGGTGTATTAGTGAATACAAGATGAGTAAATTGATGTTTGATTATTTAATTGAAAAAATAAAATATAAAATTATAACAGCATTTATTCAGCCTGGTGAATTAGTTGGAATAGTTGCAGCACAATCATTGGGAGAACCGAGTACCCAGATGACGTTAAACACATTCCATCTTGCAGGCGTTGGTAGTGCGTCTGTTATTATTACTGCTGGTGTACCAAGATTAAAAGAACTAATTAATGCAACTGGTGTAGGTGGAAGTAATAAAAAAGATATTAAAACACCTTCAATGAAGATATATTTAAAAGATCCATTCTGTGATATTAAAAAGATGGCGATTGATTTACAGTCGCAATTGGAGTATACAAAATTATCAGATATTTTGATAAAAACAGAGATTACCTACGAAAAAAATTTTAATAAAGTTAATATGAATGAAACAGAAAATTTCTTACAGACCTATATGGAATTTAATGAAATACTTGGATTAGATAATATTAAGACGGATTCACTTTCACCTTGGACATTGAAAATGATATTTAATAAAGAAAAGATATTGAATAAAAATATTCAAATGCATGATATTCAGAATAAAATACTGCAAAGTAGTAAATCAGAAGAGAATATACAGGCTACATTTTCAGATGATAATAGTGGTGTATTGGTATTAAGATTAAAGATGAGAGATCTCAGTGATGATGGAAATAATTTAGAATTCTTAAAAGAAATTGAAACGATTATATCTTCAATAACAATTAAGGGTATTCCAAAAATATCGAAGGCAAGTATAGAAGAGATAAATCAAGTAAGTTATAATTTAGATGGAAGTTATGAACAAAAGAAGAAATGGACAATTGAAACAGAAGGTACAAATTTATTAGAAGTTATGATATTAGATGAAGTTGACGAGACAAGAACAACTACTAATAGTATAGCACAAATTTATGATATATTTGGTATCGAGGGTGTCAGAACAAAATATATTCTAGAATTTACAAATATATTTGCAGAGTATAATGTTGGATATAGACATATTGAATTATTGTCAGATATAATGACATATAAGGGGAAAATAATGCAAATAGATAGACATGGACTAAATAAGTCACTGGATAGAGGTCCAATTTCCAAGGCTTCATTTGAGGAGGTATCTGATGTAATGATAAATGCAGGTGTATTTGCAGAGATTGATAACGTAAATGGGGTATCATCAAATATAATGTTGGGTCAATTTCCAAAGATTGGTACAAATAGTTTTAAAATATTAATTAATGACAAGTTATTGGAGGAAACAGAAGTACACATGTCAGAGGGTGAAGACGAAGAGGATGAAGAATATGTAGATGAAGATAATTTAGAAATACTTGAAAAGAAAATTAATAATGATTTTAAAGATATAGATAATGTAACTGACGATGATTTTGTATTTGGAAACATAAATACGAATCAGTATAAATTAGATGAAATTGATACTGTTAATATAAAGGTAAATATTGTTAAGGATAAAACAAGTGGTCAAAAAAAGACAAAAAAGATTAAAATTAAAAAAAATAAGTCAGAAGATCAACCAGAAGAAAAAAAAAAAGAAGTAAAGAAAAAAATAAAAGATAAAAAAACAAAAAAATAAAAAAAAAAATAATTAATAGTTC
>Ga0233412_10000117_pt1 | contig 43019 bp, 71 predicted proteins | sample Na_anoxic_4_MG_FD_180667 | JGI IMG/M metagenome (GOLD analysis project Ga0233412, IMG submission 180667) | Seawater microbial communities from Saanich Inlet, British Columbia, Canada - Na_anoxic_4_MG | ecosystem: Environmental > Aquatic > Marine > Inlet | place: Canada: British Columbia... | reverse complement strand
GAATCAAGAGGGGATAGACAATTAAAAATAAGAAGAAGGAGATAAGTAAGAAAAAGATGAAAAAAATAGTAAGGTTAACAGAAAATGATTTAACAATCCTTGTTAAAAAAGTAATTAATGAACAGGGTGGTATGTTACCTGTTGATCGAGGATTGTCAAAAATTACGAAACTATTAGATCAAGCAAATAATATAACCGTATTTAAAATGGGGGTTAAAATACTACTCAATCTTCAGAGTGAAGAATATTCAGAGGCAGTTTTTGATTATTATGATACAAACCCAATACCTTTACCTGATAGAGGTGACACAGAAGGAAGAAGGGGTTATACTATATATCTTTTTAAAAGTGTTACTGATAAAATCGCTGAGGATTTATTTTAAAATAATAAAAGTAAAGTATTAAAAACCCGTATATTAGTTTATATGGGTTTTTTTATGTACATTTGTCAATCAAATAATATTTATAACTATGTACGGATTAGGACAGGGTATAACCCTTTATAAGAAAAACAAAGAGAGATGGTTTAAAGGGGTCAATTATATCCTTAAACAAATTTACCAACCAATAGGAAGATTTACGAGATTATCAGGAAAATATAAAAATGGTGTTATTGACATTATAAATGGAGAAGAAATATGGTCACCATTGAATAGAGCAGACACACATGGTGGTGTGTTTGCACAAATCCTTAATATATACGAACAAAATGGAATTACCTTTGGTGAAGGTTTAGATATTGATGTAAAAAAAATGTTTAAAAGACTCCTATCAAACGAATCTCCTAATATGTACGATTTCTTTTCAGAAGAGGGTCAATATTATAATGATATAATGTATAAAGATAAAATTGGTATTGAATACACCAAAGGTAAGGGTGATGCTAACGAGAAAGTGGCATTAAAATACTTACAAACATTGTGGAAAAATGATAGTTTTGAGATAAAAGGTGATGGTGATGAAGAAGACATCAATTTAGGTAAGGATATTATAAAGACAAATAAGGAAGGTGTTGAAGTTGGATTTCAAGTTAAACCATTTAGTAGGGTAGAAATTATAGATGGTATGTATAAGGTTAGTGATGTAGGATCAGCTAGAAAGTATACAGAAAACAATGTTAAGTCATTTGTATTTGTGAAAGGTAATGATGTTATCCTAATTAAAAATGTAGGTGTTGTTGAGAATGAAATGGAGAAATCCTATACATTCAGTAAAGATGTTGTAATCAGAGATCCACAAGGTATTTTAAAGAGATTAGAAGACGAAGAAGGTATGGTTGAAAACTTTATTAAATCAGGAAAAATATGAAAAACATTGATAAAATAGTAGAAAGTATATTTGAAACTGGTGAAATACATAAAGCAATTTTACCGAAACATAAAATAGTTTTACCTAAAGATGATATTACTAAAAAAGATATCATTAATTACATTATAGAAGAAGAGGTGGTAATAGAAACTAAAAATGAAATTAAAGAAACTAAAAATGAAATTAAAGAAATTGTAAAATCATCTTTAAAAGAAATATCACCTAAAATTAGTAAATCTTATGATAAAAAAGGTGGTATATTTGACTATATTAAAAATTATTTAATAACAAAAGGTATTATAAGTGAAAAAGATGTAAAAGGCTCACTTGTTGCGAAAGAATGGTTAAAGGAATATGTTAATGAAAATTTTGATATGACAGGTGGTATAAGTAAAAGTTATAAAGATTTTCATAAATTTCGTAATGAAGGTAAAAGTTATTTTAATAGGGGGTTATATGAAAAATCTATAAAGAGTTATGAAAGGGCTCTTGAAATATATGGAGAATTAGGGTTACCTGATGATTTAGAATCTAACATTAATCAAATAAATAATTTTTTAAAATTATCAAAAAGTAAAGGTATAACACCCTTATCTAATGCGGTTATAGGATACGGTGATCTTTTAAAGTATAAAGAAAAAGAAGAAAAAGATAAAGAAGGTGTAATAGATTTAGGGGGTAAAGAGGAAGATGACCAAGTTGGAACTAAAAATGATTATGATGGAAAAATAAAAGAAGATTTTATAAATATTTTAAAAGAAAAAATAGAAAACTCTGAAATAAAAAAATACGGTAAATGGAAACTTACAGGTATTAATAAGGATAATAAAATAATTTCTAAAAGGTATATTGATGAAAAATCTAATATATATGAAGTATTTATCGGTGATTTGGGTATTGATGAGTTAGATTTAGATTATGAAGATTTTAAAAAAGTTAATGATGAAGGTAATATAGTACCGGCCGGTATCATTAAAAAGGTAGAAAAAAGTATTCCTATAGAAAGACACTTTAATAAAAAGAAAACTTGGGTGCAGGGACATCTTGAACATAGTATGGATGTGGATACTAAAATTTTATTGCATCAATCTTTAAGTGTAATTGATGATATTATAAATTATGTAATAGATAATAAATTAAAGACAAATAAGACTACTTTATTAGATTGGTATAGTAGGTTAGGTAATATCATAGTTACCTATATGCCATCAGATACGGAAAAGGTGTCAAATGAAGAAAAACAGGTAACATTAACTAGAATCACAGAGGATTTAGAGAAATTATTAGAATTGATACAAAAATCACCATCAAAATTTAATACTTACATAGATGATATACACAATTATAGTAGAGATATAGATAGGATTAGTGATGTTTTTAAAGAAGTTAGACGTACGTTATATTTAGAATATGAAAAAAGTTTTTGTAACTGTGGTGAATTTTTTACGTGTGAAGAAGAGAATGAAGAAGGAAAAATGGTATCTACTTTAGGGGATAGTAGTAGAGTTAGTAAACTTTCTATATCTAAATTTGTTAAAGAATACCATAGTGGTAAAAAGACTTTAAAGGAAGTGGTAGGAGAGTTATATACTAGCATTAATAATAGTATGATTAAAAAATATGATATTATTGCTAAGAAGGATATTATTTTAGGTGGTGAGAAGATAAAAAAGGGGTCAAAAATAGAAGTGAAGAAAACAACCAAAAGAGAATATCATTTATCTGAATTTTTAACTATATATAAAAACAGGGATGGAATAAAAAAATATTTACATGATGAAAATTATATTCATTCATATAATGAGATTATTTATGAATTGGTTGGCGAGTTAAATAAAGATGATAAAGGAATTATATCTAAAATAAAAGATCAAACTGCTGGTATTTTCCTAGAAAATTATCTCTATTACCCAATGGGTAAGGTGGATTTAAAATGGTCGATATATGGTCAAAGAAATAAAATTAAAAGATTAGATAGTAAAACAAAAGAAAGTTTAGGTGTATTCCCTGAATATAGATTAACATTAAGATTTGAAGTGGAAGGTGAAGGTTATAGGTGGGTAGAAGGTAATTGTAATTTAGGGTTAAATGGAATAGATGAATCTATAGAAAACACAGATTATATTTCCGAATATGTAAATAATATATTAGATTTTTAAAATAATTGATCTTTTCACTAAAAACTACATACTTATAATAATTGCCTAAATTTTTTTACAAAAAGATTATTGCCAATTCAAATATTTGTTTTACCTTTGTCTTAACAAAAGAAAACAACTATGATAATTAAAGGAAGTGATATAAAAGTAGGTCAAGTATTTCAAAGGAGTGGTTATACAATGGAGATTTTAGAAATAATATCTGACAATGGTAAAACTTTAAAGGTTAAAACTATGTCTGAAACTAAAAAAGGTCATAAACAACAAGACGTATTCAACCTTAGAAAAACAACTAATTTGAAAAAAATATAAAAAAGGTGTTGACGGTTTAAAATAAATTGTCTAACTTTGTAGAAGAATTTGAAAGAAGGAATAAAATTAACTGATTAAAAATGGAAATTATGAAAACATTGGAAAACGAAAATAGGGTAGAAATTTCAGAAGGTATTGCAGCTTTAGCTTCATCACTTAATGAATGTGTAAACTTATTTTTCCAAGTGGGGGCAATGAGGGGTAAAGATAAAAATGCTTTACTACAAATGTTCTCAAAAGCGTATTCAGAAAATCCGTTGGTGGCAACCAAAGTATTGTTTTGGGCAAGAGACGCAAGAGGTGGAGCTGGAGAAAGACAAATTTTCAGAGACATCTTAGAGTATCTTGTAGTGAATTCTACTGATGTAGTAAGAAAGAACTTATCATTAATTCCAGAATTTGGAAGATGGGATGATATCTTATTATTAGTAGGAACAGAAGTTGAAGGTGATGTTTTTGATTTAATCAAAACAGAGTTGGATAACGAAAATGGTCTATGTTCTAAGTGGATGCCTAGAAAGGGTAAGGTGGCTAACGCCATCAGAAGGTCTTTCAAAGTATCACCTAAAGTATATAGAAAAACTTTGGTTGAGTTGACATCAGTTATTGAAACTGCGATGTGTGCTAAAGATTATAGTGGTGTAGATTATTCTAAACTACCGTCTTTAGCTTCATCAAGGTATCAAAAAGCTTTCCTAAGAAATGATGAAGTTGGTTATGGGGAATACAAAACAGCACTGGAAAGTGGTGAAGCTAAAGTTAACGCTGGCGCAGTGTATCCTTACGATATCATCAAATCTATGAATTATGGTGGTGATAAAGTTGTGAATAATGCACAATGGGAGTCACTTCCAAACTTTATGGAGGGATCTGAGGAAAGAGTATTACCTGTGGTAGATGTATCAGGATCTATGTCTTGTTCGGCTGGCGGAAACGACAACCTAACTTGTATGGATGTGGCAATTTCATTAGGGATGTATATCTCTGAGAGAAATGAAGGAAACTTCAAAGATGCCTTTGTTACATTCTCATCAAACCCACAATTGCAATACTTAAAAGGTACTCTCGAACAGAGATTAAACCAATTAAGGAGAGCAGAATGGGGTATGAGTACTGATATTAACGCTGTTTTTGAGTTAATCTTAAATCAAGCGAAAATGTATAATATCCCACAGGATAAAATGCCAACAAAGATTCTTATTTTGTCGGATATGCAGTTTAATTCAGCAACAAACAGTAGATGGGGTAATCAAAGTGATTGGAATCCTTCGGCTCAAGATATGATTGAGTCAAAGTATGAAGACGCTGGTTACAACAAACCAGATGTTGTTTACTGGAATCTAAACGCCTCAATGGGGAACTTCCCAGTTGAGTTTGACAAAATGGGTACTGCGATGGTATCAGGGTTTAGTCCATCAATTTTAAAATCTCTATTGAGTGGTAAGTCTATGACACCAGAATCAATATTGATGGAGACTGTTGGGTCTGAAAGATATAGTTTAATTACTATATAAGTTTAGTAATAAGTCACGATAAATACCATTTTTTGGTATTTATCACGACTTAAAACTAAAAAGTTCATTGAAATAAAAATATTGGTGATTAAAGGAATAATTGCGGCAAATTAAAAAAACTTCAATTTAAACAAATGAAAGGGGAACTTGTCCTACCCGTATGATACCAACCAAAGGCATTAACCGAGAAATCGGGAGTCGACCAGCAGTGTGGGGTATCTTTGGACTTAAAACAATTCCGAATCACCAAAATATTTTGATAAATAAAAGAATGGGTACAGCAAAAAAAACACATAGATCAGGTAGAATCTTACTTCGGTAAGATATAACCAATAGGGAGTCGGTTACACACTCCCTACATCGGAAATATGTGAAATAATGGGTGAAGTATAGTAACCACTTATTTCCTGATTCCTCCGAAATAAACAAAAAGTGGAAAAAAATATTCTGAATTATCAAAGATTTAAAGTAAAGGGGGTGGTTATTAATTTAATCACCCTTTTTTTTATGTTTATATTTTTGGTTTTAGGGGTGTAAATGATTAATATTATATTAATAACAAAAATTAAATATTTTTAATAAATGGAAGAATATATCTACATTGGTGAACATTATGATGTCTTGAATAGGGGTATTATAATTAATGACAAAAAAATTGGGTTATCAGATACCCCGCCCCGAAGGGAAAAAGAACTAACAAGAACAAAGAGTCCAGTTAAGTATCGAATCATAGAGGTTTATAAGGTTGACGATATGAAAAGGGTTGAGAATTTACTTCACGCCATATTAGATAGTCGTAGAGTAGATGGTGAGTGGTTTAGAGATGATGATGACACACTAGTTGGTGACTTCATTGGTTTTATGGATAAATATGGTGCTGAAAAATGTAGTATGGAAGAATTAAAATCTATCAACGAGACACCAAAAACTGAAGATAAAAGATTAATTACTGTATTTGATAAATTCGTCAATACTGACCCTGTCGTTAAAGAAGAGGGTATGGTAAGACTTATAAGAAGATATAAGGGTGTTGATTATGATGTAATATTGAATTGTGCGGGTATATTGTGTTTTAAAGGTGGTGAATACGACACACCAAATAAATTGTATAATAATGGTATTGTGAAATATGTGACAGGTAAAAAGGGTGGTAGTGGTACCAATCAAATGACACAATTTACATTAAAAACAACTGGTGAACGATTATCTGAACCTGTTGTTGATTAATGTTTACACTATCAATTATTTTCAATAATTTTATATTATAGAAATAATAAAATTTAATAAAAAAAATGAATGAATGTATTAACAAAAAATTACGGTATTGAGAATGGTGATAGGAAATATCTAACATACTTAATGGATGATGGTAAACCATTAGAATGTATTGATAGTAAAGGTGAGGTAGAAAGGTCTGGTATAGAGATGGACTTACTTAATAAACACGACCTTACATTAGAAAATTTAACATATATTACACTAGAGGAATATTACAGACAAGAGTTAAAGAAAGATGAACCACTTATTTTAGTATTCTATTTAGATAGAGGATTGTGGGAGGATAGACAGATGGTTGCTACGTATGGTGAGAATGTTAAGAAATATTTTGACACTACAGGTGACGATGTAAGACTATTTTTCCTACCAACAGACAAAGAAGAGAGAATCGAATGTATCAATCCGTTGTATATTACAGAACAAAAGGATGTTCAAAAATTGAATACTTTAACTGATAAACTAGAAGAGTTATTTCAAGTGGGGGTTGAGTCTATTGATCAAGAAGGTGATGAAATGGGGTTAACTGAGTAATATGGGAAAAATGTTAAATAAAACGTTACGTGAGATATCCGAAGAGGTGGTAGAAATAGTCAACAACGAATCAACTGACTACGATTCAATTGAAAAGGTTGTAGAATGTTTAGAACATAACTTTGGGGTAGTTGATCATATTTATGAACATGAAGAAAAGTAAAGAGGATATTATTAAAGAGAGAGAAGAGATTGTTCGGAAATGGAATAGTCTAGATTTCTTAAAAGGTGTTCATACAAAGGAAGACGCATCAAAGTTATATGAAAGTATGGCAAAGAAGTTTATAACTGGCGATACAAAAAATTACCATTAGGAGCTAGGAAGACTCATAGTGATATGGGTCTTTTTTGGTTTTCCAGATATTTATTATTAAATAACAATATAAAAAAAATAAAAAAATGGAAAATGTATTTGAAAAAGTAAAAGGTTTTTTTAAAGGAATAACAGATTTAATGTTCGCGTTTTTAACTGTAGGGGTTTTAGTGCAGGTACTCTTCGGAGGACCAGTATTTGGAATGGATGTAGTTGGAAACGTTGTGGCTTTAATTGAGTCTTTAGGTAATTCTGGATTTGTAGGTTTACTAGCCGTAGTGGTATTAGTCACTCTATTGAATAAGAAATAAGTTTTTTAAAATATAGTCATATTTAACGAAAGGCCCACAGAAATGTGGGCCTTTTTTTTATCAGATTTTTATGGTCTAGTTTTAGATTGGTAAACTCTATTTCTCCGCCATCCAGTTTTCTCCATAATTGTTTCATACATCTTCCTACGATTCCTTTTGGGTACGTGACCAGAAAATAATACATTTTTTATTTTTTGATTAACACAAAAGTCTCTTAATGTATTATGGAAACGTTTAGCGTCTTTGGTACATTTACAAGTAACAATATCAAATTCGTTATCGTGCCATATCATAACCTTATTGAATATATAGTTAACTTGTTTAACCATACCTTTGGTTTTAATACTTGGTAGGAATATCTTTTTAAGTATGTATTTCATTTCCATTCTTTCATAGTAACCAAATACAGAAAATTTCTCCTCAAACTGATAAGGTCGCTTTTCAACGATTGTCCATTTATCCCTTTTAGTGGTTACGGGTAAATTCCTACCCAAATCATCACGATCATTAAATTGTGGATCACCTTCTTCCTTTTCTTTAAGGAGTAGGATTTCATATTTAACTGGTTTGGTTTTCTTATAGGAAATATGCTCTTTGGGAAATAGTACAATATTCTTATCCACCAAAGAAAAGAACTTACTCTTTGCGTTATGAGATGTTTTCCCATTGTAGAGTATTTTCTTCTTTTTATTATCTTTTGCTATGATTATCCTATAATTCACACCTTTTCTTTCTCATAAAAAATAACTATTATTATTAATAAATAAATATTAAAGATGAGTGAAGAAATATTAGAAAGACAGATTGAAATCTTAGAAGAGAAACTTCAAGAAATAAGGGAAGGTAAAAAGAAAGTGGTAGCTGAACAGAAATATGAACAGGCAGCTAAACATAGGGATCTCGAAAGGGAGACTATGGAGAAGTTATATGAGAAGGATCCTGGTAATGAAGTAGTCTTATCTGATACGTACTATATGGAGAGGTTTTTACAAGAAGGTGATAAACTTAACTACATCCAAGAGTTAGCTAAGGATGGGACAATTACCGTTAAGTATAGGTTACAAATGTCTAGTATGGTTGAATATGGTGAGGGTGTTTCAGAAAATATTTGTGAAAGATTTAACCTTTCCAGAAAAGAATGGTTGGCACTCTGTAAGGAATATAATAAGGTTAATGTTGAGGAGAAGATATTTTCTATTGACCCAGAAGAAGGTGGTACAATGAAAGAGTTTGAAATTGCTATAAGTGCTAGGAAGAAAAATGAGTAAGAACTATTACGATATATTAGGGGTTGATAAAACCGCAGACGAAAAAACAATTAAGAAGTCTTACAGGAAGTTATCAAAAAAGTATCACCCTGATGTGAATTCAGAAGAGGGTGCTGAAGATAAGTTTAAAGATATTGCTGAAGCGTATGATGTCTTATCTAATCCGGAGAAGAAAGAAAACTATGATAATTTTGGGGATCCAAAAGGTAGGCAAGGAAATCCTTTTGGTGGTGGATTTAGTGCTGAAGATATATTCAGCCAATTTGGTAACGCATTTGGTGGTGGTAGAAAACAACAACGTAGACAACCAAGAGGTAGGGATTTAAGGGTTAATATAAAAATAACCTTAGAAGAGGTATTTAATGGTGTCAAAAAGAAATTCAAATATAAGAAAAGAAAAAAATGTGAACCTTGTAACGGTGAAGGTGGTGTAACAGAAACATGTAACCAATGTGGTGGTGTAGGGGTTATTAAACAGATTGCCAACACCCCATTAGGGCAGATGATGCAAGAAATTACATGCCATAATTGTGGTGGTGGTGGTAAAATAATTAAAGATTCTTGTAAAATATGTAATAGTCAAGGATCAATTACTACAGATGAAACATTAGAAGTAGACGTACCGAAAGGGTTAAATGATGGTGAAATAATGGTAAATAAAGGTGGTGGTGATTTTGCTAGAAGTGGAACAAATGGAGACTTAGTTCTACAAATTATTGTGTTACCACATGATAAATTTATAAGAAGTAATTTAGATTTACATTATAGACTAAAATTAAAATACCATAACTTAATTTTAGGAGGGTCAGTGGAGGTAGAAACTATTGATGGTAAAATTAGGATGTCTATTAAGGAGGGAACTAATATAGGTGAAACTTTAAGGGTACCAGGTAAGGGTCTGGTGAGGGATAACCATAAAGGTGACTTACTTATCGAAACTTGGTTAGACATCCCTAAAAACCCTTCAAAAGAATATAAAGAATGGGTTGATAAACTCAAAAATATTAATTAGACTTAAATATAAAACAATAATAAAAACAATAAAAAAATAATGGCAAAATTCGAAGAAGTTTACGAAGATACGTTGAAAATATTCAACAGAGATATTGAGGATAGTCATATCCCAGGATTTTTAAAAATTAAAGTCTTATCTAATGATGGGTTAAAAGATTGCCCAGGTAAAGTTAGTAAAGCAGCAGACATTGTGAAATTTATGACTAAGTATGATATTATCATACAAATTAATGAACCAATTTTTGATCAATTAGGTGATAACCAAAAGGATTATATTATTAAGGATTTATTAGCACAAGTTCATTATGATATGGATAAAGAAAAATTATCCATCAATAAACCAGATGTATCAACATTTAGTGGTGTGTTAAGACAATATGACATTGACACGTACATGGGTATTAAAGATAGTATTGCGTCTCTATTAGAAGAGAAGAAAATTCAAGAAGATTTAGCTAAGCAATCTGCTAAAACTAAAAAATCGTAATGTTGGTATCAGCATTATATATATTAGTTATGATTGGTGGGGTTGGTGCAGGTATTTTTGCATCGATTAAACTTTACCAATGGATAATTAAAAAATAACAAAACTCAAAACAAAATAAAATGAGTGAAGTAATAAATAAAATCGCCACAGATAAAGGCTTAACAAATCAAGAACAAAATTGGGAAATTTTCAGTGTATTAGGAATGAAATGGTCAGAAATCAAAAAATTATCTGATGATGATAAAACTTTCCTTTTAAGTAAAGTAGAAAAAGTTAAAGAACAAATGAGAGCACAACAATTTGCAGGTGCACCCCAACAATAACATGACTATAAAATAGTATATGGTAAAATTAGAATATATATGGTTAGATGGGTACGATCCTGAACCGAATTTAAGGAGTAAGACAAAAATGTATCAAGACAAACGACTTAACCCACCAAGAAAAGATGGTGGTAGGTTTGAAAACGTTGTGAAATTAGAGGATTTACCGATGTGGAGTTACGATGGGTCATCAACCAAACAAGCTGAAGGTAATAAATCAGATTGTTTGTTAAAACCTGTTAGACTTAAAAGGGATCCACAACGTAAAGATGCATATTTGGTAATGTGTGAGGTATTAAATCCTGATGGGTCCCCTCACGAAACTAATACTAGACATTTAATACCTGACATGGATACAACTGACGAAGAAGTATGGTATGGGTTTGAACAAGAATATACTTTGATTGGTGAAAATGGTTTACCATTGGGTTTCCCTGATAAGGGTAATCCTGATCCGCAAGGTAAGTATTATTGTGGTGTAGGAACTCGAAGTGTAAATGGTAGAGAGATTGCCGAACAACATTTAGATGTTTGTTTATCTGCAGGGTTAAACCTTACAGGTATCAATGCTGAGGTATTGTTAGGTCAATGGGAATATCAGATATTAGGTAAAGGTGCTAAACAAGGTGCTGATGACTTATGGTTAACGAGATACCTACTCCATAGAATTTGTGAACAACATGGAGTTCATGTTGAGTTTCACCCTAAACCTGTTGAGGGAGACTTTAATGGTAGTGGATTACATACTAACTTCTCCAACAAAAAGATGAGAGAAGTGGGTGGTAAGGGTTACATATTGGATATATGTAATATACTTAAAGATCGACATGATGATTTTATTAAAGATTATGGATCGGGTAATGAATTAAGATTAACTGGTGAGCATGAAACTGCTGACATCCATACATTTAGTGTAGGTGAAAGTGATAGAGGTGCGTCGATAAGAATACCAGTAGGGTTAGTCAATGATGGATGGAAAGGTTATTTAGAAGATAGACGACCATCATCAAACGCAGACCCATATAAGATCACTAAACTTTTAACAGAGGTGTTAGTTGATGTAGAAGAGATAGAAATAGGAGAGTTATTATAATGGGTAGGAGTGCTAAATCAAAACAAATTATCACCAACTATTCAAAAGGTGTAATTAAACAAGAAAATATCATAAAGGATTATGGAGAAGAGTATTTTCTTCTATTAAAGATGTATATAAATGATAAAAATTCATCAACATTGAGAGAGATGATAACTTGTGATATTGCTGGTTATGAACAAAACGAAGAAAAATTAGGTTATGACACAAAAGAAGGGTGTATAGAAATTAAACCTAAAAATGTCACTAGTGATAGTAAAAGTAAATTAAATGGTGGTGGTAATTATTCTGATTTAACTCATAGGAGACATCAAAAATATATTACTGATGATGTAACCATATATACATCTGGTTTTGTAGATGGTTTTTTAATGTATACTATTGAAATACCCTACAAAATGTTAGATCAACATTTTCAGAATGGGTTAGATAAGAATCTACCTAATGGTGATGAGAAAGGGAGGTACTGGAGAAGTGCTTCATTTGCGTTAAATCACTATATTAATTTTGATAGTGTATCAGTAAAATTTTTAAGGAAGGATATTACTGATTATAAAAGGTTTATTAATAAAAACCTATATAAATTTTTATTAGAAACTAAAAAGGATGGTGAATGAAATTAGAAAAGGTGATACACTAGATGTATTAAGGGGGATAGATGATAATGTATTTGATGGTGGTGTGACATCACCACCATACAATAAAAAAAATAATAGAAAAGGTGTATTAGTTAAAGATATTAATTATACTGATATAACAGATTCACTACCGGAAGAAGAATACCAGGAAAGTCAGATTGATATTCTAAATGAATTATACCGCACAATAAAGCCTGGTGGTTCATTCTTTTATAATCATAAGATTAGATGGGATAAAGGTGTTATGATTCACCCATATGAATGGTTGAGTAAGACAGATTGGGTAATTAAACAGGAGATAGTTTGGGATAGGTCATTAGCTGCTAATATCAGGGGTTGGAGATTTTGGCAAACAGAGGAAAGAATTTATTGGTTATATAAACCTAAAAAGAAGGGAGATAATGGTGCAGAATTATTATCTAAACATGCTTTACTTACTTCGGTATGGAAATTACGACCAGAGATGAATAAAAAAACTGTTAATAATCATCCAGCACCATTTCCCATAGAGATACCAACAAGGTGTATATATTCAATATTTGATAATAATGAAGGTAAGTTAATAATTGATCCGTATATGGGGAGTGGTACTTTAGCTGTGGTTTGTAAGTTATTAAAACAAAATTATTTTGGTATAGAGATATCAGATACATACATAAACCAATCATTAGATAGGTTAGAGAATATAACAGATAAAGAAAGAAGTGATTTCCAAAACGAAATAGACTTACATATTGTTAAAAAGACATATAAGGATAGAAAAAGGGAAAAAATAGAAAAAAATAATAAAGAGTAATACGGGTAATGAATGTTTTCATATATAGGTGGTAAGAGTAAAATAGGAAAATGGATTAAGGAATATATACCATATGACATTGAGACTTATGTAGAAGGTTTCAGCGGAGCATTTTGGGTATTCTTTTGTTTAGACATAGAGAAGTATACCAACCTCAAAACGGTTGTGTATAATGACTATAATAAACTTAACGCAAACTTATTTGCTTGTGTTAAGAAGTATGAGGAATTCTATGAATATCTGAAGGATGTTCCTAGACAACAAAAGGGAGAATTCCCTACACCACCTGAACATAGAGAGAGGTTTGATAGATATCAGAAGGATGCATTCGGTACAGAATTTGATTTTGATCCTGATAACCCTAATTTTGAGTTGGGTAAAAAGTATATCTATGTGATCACACAAGTATTTAGTGGTAGTAAACCTGAAACATCTAAATTTATAGATCTAAAGGGTAAGTATAATTGTAAGTTTGAGGCTTTCCTTAATAAACTGAAAAATCCTAAACATCAAGAATTCTTTAAAAAGATTACCTATGTAGAGAACATGGATTTTGCTGATGTTATTGAGAAGTATGACTCACCAACAACTTATATATATTTGGATCCACCATATTGGAAAACAGAGAATTACTATTCCAACCATGACTTCGACAGAGAGGATCATGAGAGATTGGCAATTGCAATGAAGAAGATGAAAGGTAAATGGGCTTTGTCTTATTACTATTTCGATTTGTTAGAGGAGTGGTTCCCAAAGGATGAATATGTGTGGAAAGAAAAAGACTTTGCTAAAGCTGCCGCAGCAAAGAAAGGACAGAAACAGAATATGGGTACTGAGTTACTTATAATGAATTATGATACACTACAAAAATGGCAGGAGCAAATAATGTTTGGTGAAACACAAAGTTTAATAGGTAAAGAATGAAGACGTTAATAAGATATGCTGGTGGTAAAACAAGAGCAATAAAAAAAATTACACCATACGTGGAAGGTTATGATAAAATCATATCACCATTTATGGGTGGCGGGTCATTGGAAGTACATTGGGCTGGTGATTTAAATAAAGAAGTTATTGGGTATGATGTATTTGATATGTTAGTTAATTTTTGGGATCAACTATTAAATAACCCAACACAACTTGCGGAAAAGATGGGTGATATCACACCTAATGGTGAGGAGTATAAAAGAATCAAAGAAATTCTAATGACTTTGGATAATACACAAGAAATGTTAAAGGATTGGAATACAGATCACTATAAACGTGATAATGTGATTTCTTTGGATGACATTACTAAGGCAGCATATTACTACTTTAACCATAATTGTTCTTATGGTCCTGGTTATCTAGGTTGGGGTAGTTCTGTTTATTTAAAACAAGATAAATGGAATAGTATGGTTAATAAAATTAATGATTTTAAATGCCCTAACCTATCTGTTGATCAAATGTCATTTGAACAATCTATCAAAAAACATAATGGTGATTTCTTGTATTTAGATCCACCTTATTATTTAGAGAAGGATAAAGATAATAAAATGCATAAAGGTATGTACCCTATGAAGAATATTGATATTCATCACACTGGTTTCGAACATGAATTATTAAGAGACTTACTATTGGAACATAAAGGAGATTTTGTGATGTCTTATAATAATTGTGAAACTATAAGGGATTACTATAAAGATTTTGAACAATTCTTTCCTGAGTGGAGTTATTCTATGTCTAATGGTGAACAAAGGATTGGAAAGAATAGGATAGAGTTAAATGATAGTAAAATTGTTAAAGAATCACATGAAATATTAATTGTAAAACGAAGATGAAAGTAAAAGATTTTTCAGAAAATGTTTATAAAGTTTGTGAAATGGAATTATCTAATAATAATTCTTCACCGTTGTGGGGTATTATATGGGATAAAAATATTTCGAAAGATTTATTGACTAAAAGGAGTGGTAGATGTTATTTTATAGTTGTGGGTAATGAAATTTATAAAATTGGTTACTCTGATTGTAAGGGCGGTATCAAAAGAACTATTGATACATACCGATCACAAGGTAATTCAGGATCACCATCAGATAGGACATATGGGGTACATATGTATATTACCGAAGAATTATTAAAGGGTAAAAAAGTAGAAGTGTACTTCCAGTCAACGGAAGAAATAGAAGTGGGGGTAAAGTTAGCTAATGGAAAAAATATAAAAATGTTAACTTCTATTTCTGGTAAAAATTTAGAGGTAGAAAATATTAAACTTTATAAGGAAATGAAAGGTGGGTTACCTTTATGGAATACACAAGAAAGTAATATTAAATACCCAAAATATATAATTGATGGTAGAATTGACTTAATTAAAAACAAGAAGAGAGTTACTATCGAAGAAGTTAAAGAAAGAATAGGTATATTATGATTTTAATTTGGATAAATAAAACAGATGTGGATTATTTCATTAAGAAATTAAACGACATCCACGAATATAAAAGTAATAAATGTAATTGCTCTACATTCCCACCAAAGGATATAGAAAATTACCTACAACTATTGATTTCGTATGATGAATACGTACAATTAAAAGATAAAGGTGTCATATAATAATAATAAAACAAAAACAGAGAAAATATGGAAATAGTAATTTTGGTTTCAGTCTTATGTACTTTGGGTGTTGTTGGAATAGTTACGGCTATTTTGGTTGCGTTTAATAAGTTAAACAAAAAGGTTGATGATAATAATAATTACACTAATAGAGATATAAATGGTGTATATGGGTTTATAAAAATTGAAAAGGGTGAATTAATGGAAGAAATTGGCTCAAATAACAGAAACATTCATAGTGTTATAAGTGAAAAAGATAGAGAATTAGAAGAACGTTTTAATAATCTTTTTAGAGATCATGAAATGTATAGGAGTGATGTCGATAAACGATTTGATGAATGTTTTTCATTCGTAGATAGTCGTTGTGACAAATTAGATAGTAAAATGGAGGGCAAACTTTGTAAGTGTTTACCTAACGTAAAACAGTTACTTACAGATTAATTAGAATAAAATAAAAAAAAATGACACTTTTATGACCCATACATTAGTTTGTATGGGTTTTTTTTGTATCTTTGTTGTATGAGAAAACTTAAAGCATATATAAAACCACATTCAGAAGATGGTGAAACACCCACTTCATTTGTATTTGATCAACCAAAAGGGTGTAACAAAGTTTATAATTGTTATAAAACATTGGATGACGAATTTAAGTTAGAAAATCTCACTAGTGTAACCATTTATGGGTATGATTCAAACGAAGAAATGGAAAAAGAGGTAGAAGAATTTCAGTCAACCCTTCCAAAGTATCTACATAAATATGTACACGCAACAACAACAACTAATTGGTTAAACGAAGATGGGTATACTGATTATGAACATAATGAACCAGCAATAACTGTTAGTGTTTATAGTGGGCATGTTTATAATGAGAATAAACAAAAGAAGGTTGTGAGGTTAGTTAAAGAAGTAAAAGAATTTTTTATAAATAATTAAATAAAATAAAATGACAGTAGAAACAACAATAGGGACAATAAGATTAAATTAATATGTCAGAAAATATAAAGAAGGTATTATTAATCGTAGGGTTATTATTTATGTGGGGATTATTGATTTGGTCAAATGAAGAACCACCACACATTATAATCATTGATGATCATGAATATGTGGAAGAAGTTAAATGGACACACAGAGATTACCAAACAATACGAAATCATTCACCAGAATGTAAAATTTGTAAGAATGAAGATAGATAAATTTAGTCAGTCATGGTATCAGATAATGCAAGTCATCCTTAACAATAAGGGTGGGTTTATAAAGGTATCGAGTGATAAATTCAATGAATTCCTTTCTTACCTTGAGGTAGAGGAAAGATATGAGGATTGCCAATTTTTAGTGAATTATAAAACAGAAATAATATTTGAACAAAGATGAGTGACATATGGTATATGAAAGAAGATTATAGAATGAATCTATTGTCTTTAATGGCTCAAGATGATTACACTGCTGGTAAGCTTGATGTAATTACTGATGTGTTGAATAAGTTAAAACAAATTAGTGGAGGATGAACAAGGAAGAATTTCTTCAATTGGTAGAAAAAGAACTATCACTTGCTACCAAGAAAATAAAATGGAGGAAGCGGAATAGGTGGTGGCTAAAACATTGGCAAAATCTACAGATTAAGTATTTACAATATAAAAACCAAAACAAAGATGAGTAAAAATAAAGAAGAATTTACGTTTGAAGATAAAGTCGAGTGGCTAACTGAATATTTAGGTCACGAACCACAAAAAACAATATTACATCCCGAAGAAGGTGTGGGTAGTTTTGAATACGAAGTTAATCAGGATTTCATGGCATTATACCCACCATTAAACGGATATAAACCAAAACAAAGATGAGTAAAGAAGGTGAATCTAAAAGAAATTATATTATTGCAACCATAGTAATGGTGTTAATAATCATTAGTGAATTTATTTTAATGGGTATCACAGCAACATATGATATGTTAGGTAGTGGTAATCCTTATTTGGGTATATTCACCATATGGGGTTTATTATTTACATTTGCTTGCATACCTGTATGGGGTTTATTTTATGATAGAGCAAATAAATATGGTTTAGTATAGTGATTAAACCAAAAACAAAAATGATAAACCAAAACAAAGATGAAACTAAGTAAAAAGGAAAGAGAAAAATTAGAAAATGAACTTAGGGAATTAACAACACCTAAACCAGGTATGACAATGGGAGATTTGAAGGTGGTTGAATTGCGTGGTACAGAAATATTAGCAGAATTAATTGATGATGATATATTAACAAAATTATTTGAGTTAGGAGAGAAACAAAACAAAGAAGATGAGTAAGAAAGAAAGAAAAATAATCAAAGTACCAATACCCAAAGAAATATGGGATGCAGATAAGTCCTTATGTAATCGGATAATGGGTAGAGACATAATGGGGTCTTGGATGAAAAGTATTGTTAGTGTAGTAAAACAATGTGATAAACCAAAACAAAGATGAGTAAAGAAAATAGAAATCTAACAAAAACAACAGAAGAGTTATTACAATGGCATGCAATATTATTCGCAGAGTTTGTAAGTAATGACCCTGTATTTGATGACTTTTGGAGTATGTCAAAAGAACAACAAGAAAGGATATATCAAGAATTTATAAACCAAAACAAAGATGATTGAAAGTGATATACCTTGTATAGAATGTGGTTGTACCATTTATTGGGACAACGGAGAATGTGAAAATTGTGGAATGGATAATAATATTTAAATAATATGGGATCGAATTTTTATAGAATTCCTAAAGAGGAAGAGATGACTAAACGACACGTTCAGTTATATGAGGATGTTAGAAGGATCAAATTAACACCATCTAACATAGAGAATGAGTTTAAAGAATCTATTGAGGATAGTTGGGAAACACAATCTGTATGGGATAAGTTTATTGATGGTACAAAGATACATCTTGGTAAGAGATCCGCTGGTTGGAAATTTTTATGGAATTTTAATGAAAACAAACACTATTCCAACAAAGAAGATTTACTTAACTTTCTTAGAAGTGGTAGAATTGTTGATGAATACGGATCTGAAGAAAATGTAGAGGAGTTTATTGAAATGTCTTTAACTTGGGGTCAAAATGGATGGGATGAGTCAACTTACATCGAAGATAATCCTTCACATAAAAATCCACACTTCATCGAAAGAGAAAAGTATGTAGATGGTTTAAGGGTGTCGAGCTCGACTGAATTTTCATAAGTAAATTTTGGTTACCATTGGTGTTATCCCTAATACTTTACAAGCTGATAATCTTGTATTACCAGCAATAAGGTATGGGGGGTAATTTTCCGTATAAGCAACAATAGGTGTTTCAACAACACCACCATTTCTTATTGGTTCTAATGAATGTTTGAGTATTCTCTCCTTACTTCTACCATAATGACCAATAATTCTATATATATCTTCTTCTGTTGATAATTCCCAGCTATCTGTATTCCCCATTTGTGACCATTCTTCATCAGTTAAAACTTCTATTTTAGCGTTAAAGTAAGACCATTCAATGTCAGATAAATGTTGGTAGTAATCTTTTTCTGAAATTGAATCTAAATTAACTTGAAGAATAATATCCCCATACCAACTTAAAAAATTCATAAACTCATCTTCCTCATCTTCAAAATGTGGTTTAACCCATTTGATTGGATTTAGTTGTTCCCTTAATATTCTTTTAATTATGTTTTTCATCCCATTTTATTATTTTTGATTTATGGGCATTCTCTGCAAACTCTTTATCGGTTGTAAACCCCCAAGTTTCATCACCTTTTTTTCTTTTGTAGAAAACAGGGGTATCAATATATCTAATCTGATACTCAAATTCAGGTTCTTTTGATTCGTTTAATATATTAATTAAAGATAATTTCATTCTTTTATATAAATATCCATTGCCAAGTAAAAAGAAAGGCTTACATTTGTAGTAACAAAATTAAAAAATTTTAAGAAATGGATGATAAAGAAATGTATATTGAGAGTTGTATGGAGATGGGTATGACTAGAACTGATGCTATTGAGAAATGGAATTTAAAACAAGATTTAGATAAAAAAAATTAGGAATATGAAAAAATTATTATTAGTATTAAGTGTTGTGTTAATGTTAGGATCTTGCACTGAAAACGAAAGAGCTAAATCTTTCGGTGGTGAAATGACAATTAATGTCCCAAAAGGTAATAAAGTAACCAACATTACTTGGAAAGAAAGTGAATTATGGTATTCATACCGACCATTTGCGGAAGGTGAGAAACCACAGACACAGACTTTTGTAGAAGAGTCATCTTTTGGGATGATGGAAGGAAAAGTTATCTTTAAAGAGTCTAATTAGGTTTTTTAAAGTATTTATAATAAAATTACGTTCAGTAAACTGAACATTGTTCTTTGAAAATATGGGCTCGAACGGTATTGATTGGGTATATCGATGAGAGAGTAAGCGTGTCGTATTTGGAGCGTTAATCCGAAAAAACGTCATAATTGACAACAATTCAGAATTAGGGTTAGCCCTAAATGAAAACATTCTTGCGAATGGTATCTCAGGTACTATTGCAAAAGAAGAGGTTGTATTCGCCTAAGAGAATACAATGGTGGTAACCCACCAACACTTCGTTAGTGATCGAAGTAAACTTTCACTCAGAGGGGTTATTAGTAACTAAACTGTAAAAGTGGGAACTATTAAACTTTGCTAGAATTAGAAACTAGATACACACGTAGAAAGCCTTTTACAGGTACAGCAAGACGAGGGTTTAATTTTGGACCCACCAGTTAGTGATAATTGGTTAAAAATTGGATGAATTCAGGGAACTCTTAACACGTAATGGTGATGACAATCCTGAGCCAACCCTACAGAGTAGGAAGGTGCAGAGACTACCTGAGCTATAGCGATATAGCTTAATAACAGGAAGTAGTTAGGGTTAGTAACCTAATGAAAAAGCGTCCAACATCTTATAGTGAAATAAGATGATGATATAGTCCAAACCTCTAAGAAATTAAAGGAGTATTTGCGAATCCCTCCGAGTCCACCATGAACTTTTGTACTTCTTGGCATATTTATTATTAAAGAATAGATATGCCGAGAAAACAAAAGAAATATCATTACATTTATAAGACAACTTGTGATGTAAGTGAAAAATATTACATAGGAATGCATTCTACTGATAAATTAGATGATGGTTATATGGGGTCAGGTAAAAGATTATGGGCTTCTATGAAATACTATGGTAAGGAAAACTTCACCAAAGAAATTTTAGAATACTGTGATAATAGGGAAATATTGAAAAAACGAGAAAGGGAAATTGTAAATGAAGGATTATTAAGTGAAGAACTTTGTATGAATTTAATTATTGGTGGTGAGGGTGGTTATACCCATAAAGTAGGTTCCGAAAGTGCTAAGAATTTCCAGCAGTCAGGTAATGATTCATTCATCAAACGACTTCAAAGTGACGAATTATTACAGGAGGAGTATAAACAACATGGTAGAGATAGTTACATTAAATCTATTGAAAGTGGTAATTGTAAACTCCATAAAGATGCATTCAAAGGTAAAAAACATTCAGACGAAACAAAACGTCTAATGAGTGAAAAAAAGAAAGGTACAGGTATGGGTAAAAATAACTCTGTATATGGTAGGAAGTGGATGAATAAAGATGGTGTTTCTAAAATGGTTAAAAAAGAAGAAATAGAAGAACATTCAACTGACGGTTGGTTGTTTGGTAAGAAAATAAAATAATGGGGGAAACAACGTAGGTGAACAGCGCAAAGTAACCTACAAAAGTTTAGGATAAACTGCTGCAAATACTAGTAAAAGCTCAGCAATAACGATGGTAAATATATATCCCATTCACCCCACAATATTTCGATCTGTCGTTTGAAAAAGAGCAAGACACGATGATGTAAACCAACGTTTCAGTTTGGCTGGTGAGTTTACATAGATTAAGGTTAAGGTGTAGGGAAATATGGTGAAAGAAACGAAGTACAAGTTTCGGAAAGTATATGGAAACACACAAACACTTTTACGGTTGAAGGTTCGAATCCTTCTGGATCGACTATAAAAAATAGAAATTAAAATGAAAAGAAAATTAAATACATCATAGCTTAACATTGTTAAGTTATGAAAATGGAGAAAACCAAAACAAACCAAAAGCAACCATTAAGAATATGGTTGGTGGAAATCACCCTTACGAGTGGTGAAGGTCTACAATTTTATGTTTCAGCTAGAACACAACTTGAAGCCTATGAAAAGGCTGATGATTATAGTGTGTTAGCAGAAAATGAGAAATTATGCAACTACTACAAAGGATTTAAAATGTTACCATAGTTGTAAAGTTAAGGTTTCTTTATCTCCCTTAAAGATGAAGTGGTGGAAGGCATCGCTGTGAAAACCAGTCAGCCCCAATACTAAAACCTCATACGAAAGTGTGGGGTTTTTTGTTTCCTATATATTAATCTCTTGAATCACCGAACCGTTCAATCATCCCAGCCCTTATTTATGGGCTTTTTATAATATCATTATATTTATAATAAATATTAGATTACTATGAAAACAAGGTTAGACGAAACAAACCACATTAGAAAGTTAATGGGGTTACCATTAATTAATGAAGGATATTCTGGTGATGACAAACCCCATTGGAAAAGGTTAGTTACTAAATATGGCGATGAGCAATGCTCATGGTGGGAAAATAGAAGAATAAGACATGATGATATAGTTGATAATATAAAAAGACAACCGAAAATTTTTATTAAGAAATTGGAAGATGCACAAAAAAGTAATGATAAAAATAACCCCTACTGGGGAAGCCCTTTCAGTAAAATAGAATTAAGTAAGAATAGTATTGATCAGTTTATCGCTGATTTGGAGAATTACATAATCGGACATTGTGTTAGTGGTAGAGATGGGGTAGGTAGGAAAATAGTATTACGATCACTAAATGAATTAGAGGGTGGGTTATTAGATTTAATGAAAAAATTAAAACCTAGTGGTACTGATATTGTTGCAAATTTTGATAAGGAAAAGGTAACTGATGATTTGGCTAATAAGACAACCATTAAAGATGGTGTGGTTCATGTGCCGTTTTCGGTAGATGATTTTCCGAAGGAAGACTGGGATTTATATTTTGAAGATTTTGATGTTAGTAATAATAAGTTTGGTTTTACCGATTATGTTGTTAAAGAATATGGTGCTGGTAAGGTTGATACGCAAGAAATATGGAAAGAGTATCAAGAAGCGATTTTACATAGGTTAATGAATGAAGAGTAATTATTTATTAATATGAAAATAATATTAACCTCATCAGAAATGGTGGGGTTTTTTTATGCGTTTTATTTAAATTTAGATATTTATCATAAAAGTAAAGGTTATGATAAAAATAAAACAAATATTCTTAGCATTGGTAATGTTATCCTTAACCTCACTATGTTATTCTCAAAGTGATTTACCAAGAGTTAAAGACTTAGATAATCAAATAATTGAACATACAGCGTATACAATGTCTTATAATGAAACATGTGAACAACCTAACTGGGTTAAGTATCAAGTTACTAAAGAAGATTTAGATAGTAATGGTGCAAAACGGAAGAATAACTTTAAAGAAGATAACTGTATAGTTACCGGATCAGCACAACTTATTGACTACAAAGGTTCTGGTTATGATAGAGGTCATTTAGCACCTGCAGCAACATTTGTTGATAGTCAGAAGGAAATGGATGAATCATTCTTTATGTCTAATATGTCTCCACAGGATCCATCATTCAATAGAGGTGTATGGAAACGTATTGAATCATATGAGAGAAAAATGGCAATGGAGAAAGATAGTGTATGGGTTATATGTGGAGGGATCCTTACAGAAGATTTAAAAACAATTGGGCCAAACAAAGTTTGTATACCTGAAATGTATTATAAAATTATATATACTTCAGATTGGCAAATAGGTTTTTTAGTGAAGAATGAAAAATCCGTTGACCCATTATATAACTTTAATCAGCCTGTTGAGGTTATCGAGATGGAATCAAAAATAAACTTTATGTTAAAATAAAACTATGGTAGAAAGAAAACATTCAGATAGAATTAAAATGGCTTTAGAGGAGTATAATGATCAACATCCTGACAATCCAATCATTGAGCATACTCCTGAAAAAGATGATAGAAATCCTATAATTAAGTTATGGGATAAGATAGGTAAGACAGGACAAGTGATTGCATTAGTGGCGGGTATACTTACTGGGTTAACAACAATCAAACCTTACATAGAGGATAGTATAACATTTATGGGGGATTTTATATACTCTGTTGAGACAACTAGGGATAACACTAATAGGATAGTGAAATTAGAGAAATCTAATGAGGTGAATATGTCAATTACTAAAACGCAATTACACCCATTCTACCATACAAATCCTGATGGTGATAAGGTTAAATTATATCAAACAAAACCAGTACATGGAAAAAAGATGACATATCATTTTATTGATTCTTTAAGTATGCCATTGGTGGCTAATGAGAATTTGGAGTCAGGGTATTGGTATATCATTGATGATAGTGGAAATTATAGTGAAATTAGAAAATAACAACTAAATAAATAAATAAAATATGAAAACAATAGGAAAAAAATTAAGATGCTTTTATAGTATCTTTAAAAACGACAATGATTGGAATGAGAAATCTATTGTAGGTTTCATGGCATTCTCTGTAATGGTATTATTTGCCGTTGTTGACTTAGTTACTGGTTACTTTGGAAAAGACCTTGTAATCCAAGAATTTATATACAACTCGTTTGTATGGATGGTATTGGGTTCTTTTGGAATTGATGGTATTACCAAGTTTGCGGGTAAAAACAAATCTTCGGAAGAAGACTTAGGTTAATAAAATAATGGGGAGATAACTACTCCCCATATTTTTCATTCATCTCTTTTTCATAATCAGTATAGTCAACTATGTCATACAACTGATTAATATCTAAACAGACAAACTCTGTATTACCCTCTAAAGTAATTTCATGTTTATGGAAGTGACCATAAAACCATTTATCTAATGTTTGAGTCTTATTTAACAACTCATACATCTGATTAAGTTTACCTCGTTCAATGGTTAACTCTGTTTTGAGTTTCCCATCATTACGGGCAAAGTCATCAACGATAGGTGCAAAACCATTATCATTTCGTGGGTAACAGAAAGCTGGTGCAGTATGTGTTACCACAATATCCACATCCCCAGGTTTTAATTCTTCAAGTTTATCTTCATCTAAAATGAATTTCTCACCAGTCCAATAACATTTTTTATCATTGCCATAACGAATGTTAGCTTCGTTTTCAACAATACGTGGGCGACGATCGATGCTCGTAGCACCTCCTACACCTAATACACCTTTACCCTCAATATTAACCAATGTATAATCGGCTAATAGTTTAAGGTTAGTCATATTCACAGTACCATCAAAGAAGTATGGGTTATCATGATTTCCACGAATTCCGTAAAATACTATGTTGAATTTTTTGAATTGTTCATTAAGCCATTCAAGGTTTTCCATTTCTCGATCGTAAGCGATAAAACCCACCTCTATATCCCCAACGTGATAGATAGTAGTATCTTTAATACCCTTCTGTTTAACCATCCATAAGATGTGTTTCCAGTTTCCATGTGTGTCACCTAAAATGTACAAAATATATAATTTTTTTAGTTAATAAGAACAAATATAGTGAAAATAATTCAAAGTATCATTATATTAAGATATTTATTATAAGCAAAGAATAAGATACAACCCAATTATATTGAGCTAGTTATTAGAAATAAAAAAATTATATAAAATAGGTAGAAGTAAGTTGCCTTATTGTTTAATAGATATTTATAATTATAGAAAAAACGAAATAGTAGAATACAAACAGAACAGATATTATAATGAAAGTATTAATTAATGAAAATAAAAACAGGTTCTTAATGAAAGAATTCGGTGATAATGTTTCTAATTGGAATGATTGGTTAGAGGGTATCTATGAATTCACATCTTCACCACAATTTGAAAATTCTGGTTATGAGGTCGTTGCTTATGGTGTTAATGGTGAATATCTTGGTTATTGGGATAGTGATTATGATACAGGATTTGTTGTCACCGAAATGGTGGATGAAACAATATCACCTGAATTAATGCAAGATTTAAAAGCGTTTCATGGGGATAGTTTAAAGTTATCTAACCTTACTGAAAGTTATTATACTAATAGAAAATCTGTTGACGGTTATATTGATAGCTCGGACATGATAGGTGAACGTATATGGGTACATACTAATAGAACAAATAGGAACATTGGTAGAAATGGTATGTTAGGTATATATGATGTTACTAGTGAAGGTAATAAAACAGGAAAAGCTGGTAGGTATACTAATGAAGTTAGGTTAACCGAACCTATTCACTTCCAAACCTCAGAATCAGGTGCTAAAAGAATACAAAAATCAAGAGAAGAAGAGGGAAAAGATAAAAGGCAATTAATTGCTGGTGTTTCTGGTGTTGCTATACCGATTAAAGGTAGTCTAAGTGATTTTGAGAAAATAAATTATAACCCCTTTGATAAAGATCATGCTTATTTTCAACTTGAGGGTGATTCTGAAAAGAAAGAAATTATAAGTGCAAGTGAAGTATATTTAAACGCTAGTGAAGATGGTGAATATTTTATGTTTGCGAAAGGTATACTATTTAAATAATTATGAGATTCGATGGGAAAGGTACTGGTTTATTCGCAAGTGAAGAACCAAAGAAAAAGAAGAAATCTAAAAAGAAGAGAAAAGTTAAAGTAACAGAATCTCAATTCAAAAGATTATTTAAAGAGGATACTAGTAACCCTGAAATGTCATTCGAAGATATATATAAAACTATGTATCCAAAGATGTTTAATATGATATGTAAAAAATACACCAAAGATAATGATAAAGCACAGGAATTTTGCCAACAAGGTTTCCTTAAAGTATGGAAAAATTTAGATAAATATGATGGTGTTGGTTCATTAGAAGGTTGGGTAAGTTTTGTTATTAGGAATACTATATTAGATGAGCTTAGAAAAGAGAAAATGAAGTTTACTGATGGGGAAGATGGGTTTGACTTTGGAAGGTTAGATGTGGAAGATAAACCATATGAGGAGCCTAATTTTTCAGAAGAAGATGTTAAAAATGTATTACCACAATTACCACCATCATATAGTGAGGTATTCGATATGCATTATTTCCAAAAGATGAAACATCAAGAGATTGCTGATAGGTTAGGTATTAACATAGGTACATCTAAATCAAATCTATTTAAGGCTAAAAAGAAATTAAGGGAGATATTACTATCTTCATTAAATGAAGAAGAAGATATAAGTGGAGATGACACTGGTGGTTCTTCATCGGAAGGATCAACAGGTACTGTATGGTCATCAGGCGTATCATCTTACGATAGTATTACTAGAGGACATTCACCAGTAGGTAATGGTGTATGGAATTCAGGTATTTCTAGGGGTGTGTCTAACTCTTGGGTTTAAAAAAAGGGCAAATTAACCCCTTATTTAATTAATTAGACCCAGATGGTTTTGGTTTAGGCTTTGGTTTACCACAACCACAACCAAAACTTAATATATCACTTTTTACCATAATTTCTATTTTTTTTATTATTTATTATAATGTCTTTAATATAAATATCTTTTAAATTAAAATAAATGGCGTGGTGTTATGTAAAATATTTTATATATCTTTGTAAGTAAATCAATATTTAAATACTATTGGGATTAATCCATAGATAATTTTGTTAATTCAAAAAAAAAGCTTACATTTGTAGATATGAATAAAGAAAAACTAAAAGAAGTATTATCATTACCCTCAATATCAGGTAACGAATCAATAGTTAGAAATTACATTGCCGATTACGCCATAAAGAATGATATAAAAGTAATGGTGGATGACAAAGGTAATATTTACTTAACCAAAGGAAGTGATAAGATGACAGAAGGTGAATTTTATCCTTGTGTTGTCTCACATATGGATACTGTACATAGAAGTCACTCAGATTTAATAGAAAAGGATTTAAGGTTAGATATTGAAGAATACGACCATAAAGTAGATACAAAAGATGGTATCGTTAACCAAACAGGATTAATCGCAAAATTACCGGGGACTGATACCCAAACAGGTATTGGTGGTGATGATAAGTGTGGTGTCTTTGTATGTTTGGAAATGTTTGAAGAGCTTGACATACTGAAAGGTGTTTTCTTTGTTGAAGAGGAAATAGGTATGAAAGGTTCTAAAGAAGCTGATATAGATTTCTTTAAAAATGTAGGTTACGCAATACAATTTGACGCACCATCTGCCAATTGGATAACAGAAACTTGTAGTGGGGTTAAACTATTTGATAGTGACTTCAAAGAGATAATCAAAGAAACATTATCTGATGGTGGGTATACTAACTATAGTTACGATCCCTTCACAGATGTTAATCAGTTAGCTCAGAAATTTGATTTCTGTTGTCTAAATTTAGGGTGTGGTTATTATAGACAACACACAAATGGAGAGTATGTTATAGTAGAAGAGGTTGAGAAATCATTACAGGTGGGTATTAAACTCATTCGACATTTAGGTATTAAGGATTACATACATAAGAAAGAGTCGAAGATATTGAAAGAGGGTCGGAGTGAAACAATTAACTTAAATGCGTGGGGTAATGTAGGGGATTACGAATTTGATGAGTATGATGAGTTGTTGGATATGTCTGAAAACATAGCTGAATCTGTTACTGAAATGGTTTATGATGGTGCTGATATATCACAAATAAAAGAATTTATTTACAATTACTTAGATGATAACATTTATAATTAATGAATAAAGAAGAATTAATTGCGGAGATATTATTAGGTAAAAGAGAATCCATAGTTGAAGGATCTGAACATTACGACTATCCTGAATATGAGGATGTTGTACCTGTTTGGAAGATAAAACTAGTGTTAGATAAGGTGTTTCCACCAAAATCAAAAGACGATGATAAACATTACAAATCGAGTTCTTGTGATAGGGATGAACAGGTTGATATGGGTGACGTTGATGAATATTAAAAAATAGAGAAATTATGAAAGAAGTTTTAAGGGAAAAGAATATTGTAAAGTTAATATTAACTAAACTATCAAAGTACGGTACCATCCCAAATGATGGGTTTCTATGTGGAGGTGCTGTCGCAAACACCCTAATGTCTATGGAGTGGGGTGGGAATTATCCGATAAACGATTTAGATATTTTTATTGAAAGTAAGTGGGCGAAAGAAAGTAACACCCCTAATAGATCAGATAAGTTAGTTATCCCTAATGAATATAGCCATCTAAATGCTTCTTACAATCATGGTAATAATTATAGAATTATTTCATCTGAAAGAGATGGGTTTATTAATGTGGTTAAAGTTTTCAGAGAAAATAAAAACACCAAAGACTTTATGTATCTTCTCAAAGGGTTTGACTTCAATTGTACTCAAGTTGGTATTGATTTAAAGACTGGTGAGTTACTATATACACCTGAATTTGAATCATTCTTAAAGGATAAACAATTAAAGGTTGTTGCCCCTTACACACCTGGTCACACCGCTATCAGGTTATTTAAAAAGATAGATGAGTTAGGTTGTTATTGTGATGTTGAAGGGCAAATGAAATTATTGTCACAACCTTTTAATAATGAAATGATGATAAGAAATACTTCATCTTATACTGGGGTATTTGGTATGTATTTCTCACACAAATACAAAGAGACTTATGAAGAATATAAAGAACAATTAAAAGAATATTTTCGATTAGCAACTTTATTTGAACACAAAAAGTGGGTATGGGGTAGAAGATATATTTCATATCATAACCACCACAAAAAAGATTTGGATCGTAATCACGTATTAAGTTGGTTAGATCCCAATAGAAATCCATCACAAGAGGCTTTAGACCATTGGTCAAAAGCAAATGGTAAGATATGGGGTTTAATACCTGTGAAGTATGATATACCTGATGAGGAGTTTGTTAAAGTGATAGACACCGCTTTCTCACCATTATCTTTAATGGGTGTGTGGGGTATGTTATATGGTGGGTTGAAGAAGAGTATGATTACTAAGATTAAGACTATTTTTAAATATAAAAATCTAAAAGAGTTATGTTTAGCTAATGATAATTTCTATAATTGTGATTTTGATGATAATAATTGCATTAAATTAGATAGTGCCATTAGTGAGAATATATCCTTTGGTCAGGTGATACATAAATACAATCTAAATTTACAGGAGTCTATAGGTTTATATAAGGATATTACTAAAATTATTAATAAAGAGGGTAAGTGGTATATTGAGTTAATATATAAAGCTCTAAAAGATAATGGTAATAGTTTTATACAACCTAATATGGGTATGGTTAAATCCTTATTTGAAAACGAAAAAGAGAAACTTACTAAACCTTTAGTTAGTTGTATGGATCTTTCTGGATTAGAGGTAGAAGATAATGTAGAAATAAAACAATTAGTTTCAGAGTATGATTTATCATATGCGGGTAAAAAGTTAAGTAATTGTATTAGTAACCCAGAACAGAATTATAGGAAAAAGGTAATGAGCGGATCATCAAAATTATTTGTTATTATTACACCGAATAGTATGTCTGCTTTGGAGCTTGTAATGGAAACACCTGACACATTTACTGAGAAGTATTTAATGTCTTATTGTAATAGTACTAGTAACCAATATCATAGACAAATTGCTAATTACCTTAAATCTTATATTGAGAAAGAGTTAATTTTACAAACAATATCTGGTCGTTTACAAAAAACTGAGGGTTTGCTAAATTCTTTAAAGATTAAACTTAACCCTAAAAAGGATACAAGAATTAATGATACCCCAGACAGACCACCTATGGAAGAATGGGATAGTAGTAGTATCGGTGTGGTTAACTCTATGTTTGGTGGTTAATACCAATAAAACAAATGAAAATCCCAAATTTAATAACGAAAAAATAAATAATATGAGTAAGAAAGAAAGAATAAAAAGATGCGTAAAACGAAATAGATTTTGGAAAACCATTACATGGAGAGTAATAAGTTGGGTAGTATCATTCGTAATAGGTTATGGTTTAACTGGTAATATTGCAATGGCACTATCTTTTGGGTTTGCTGACACAATTTTTAAAACCGCATTATATTGGATACATGAATACAAATGGGATAAGATAACTAATAGTAAAATAAAGAGTGTTAAATTAAGATATATGGGTTAGTAATCCCAAAGACTATGTAGTAATGGTTTTAATGTTTCCCAGTATCTGGTCATTACTATAACACATTCAGATTCTCTAATACCATAGGTATGTGTTAGGAAATCTACATCTTCGTCAGATACGGTGTTCCAAGTATGTTTATCTATAAAAAATTTATTAAAAACAAAACGATCATCTGTTCCGTACATCGCAAATATTATCATAAGATTACTTTCATTCTGAGAATCAATCTCATAGGTAGTCCTTCTAATCATGTCTTTAATAACATGTTGGTAATATTTCTCTTTTTTATTGTCACTTTCAGTTAATGATTTCCACCCTTTTTCAGTTAAGTTTTTATATTCTTTAAATGTTTTGATATATTTTTTATACTTACTAAACATATTTTTTTTATAATTTCCCCATATAGTTTTTACCATTTCATCAGGTACAGCATAGGTACTCATTATATATTTTTTAATTGAATTTTCCCACACAAAGGGGTGTGTTAGTGTATCAATAAAGAAATTAAATGTAATACGATTTTTGTTGTTTGACCAAGGGACATGAATAGGGCTTCTATCACCTCTTTCATCTTCCCATTTTAAAATAGTGTCACCCACTAACTCATCAACTACAATATCAATAAATTTCTTTTTTCCTTTCTTACTTTCAGTTAATGGTGATGATGAATTATCTATTCTTTCTTGAATACCCTTTTCTATCAATTTATTGATAACCATTAATATTCCCCTACGTGGTTGTAAACCATATTTTTGTAGGTATGTATGGATCTCTGGCATTAGTAAATAATCCTTATCATATTCGAGGTTATAATCTATTAACCCGTCACCAACAAAGTAACCCTTTCGATTACCCCAAGGGGAAATAAATGGTATTGTAATAACGTGACTCTTATGATCAATATCTATATCATCCACAATCATCCTAGCTACCTTTTTATAGTACATAGCCTTTTTAAATTGATTCTCTTCTATTAGTATTTTTCTGATGGTATCTTTCATCTTTTTATAAATATGATGAAACCATAGATTGGTTAATTTTTATTTAATACTATCATTAGGTAATAAACCTAGTTCTTTGTCTATTTCGTAGATTCCTAACCCACTATCACCAACCAATTTTAATTTATCTAAAATATCGTTAAATTTATTTTCCTCTTCCATCTGTTCAGTAACATACCATTGCATAAAATTATCAGTCATAATGTCTTGAACCTCTCTACATTTGTAGATTACTTTTGAAACATGATTACTTATTTTTTTCTCCTGAACTAAAGAGTTAGAAAAATGAAATAAAACATCGAATGTTTCTTCATATGGTTCAATGTAATTATATCTTGGTAATATCGGTTTACTCCCCCTTTCAATAATATAATGAATTAATTTTAACTTATGGGTTGTTTCTTCATCTGATTGGTTAAAGAAAAAGGTTGATAAACCTTTAAAACCTTGAGTCTCAAACTCAATTGCTAAATTTAGGTAGTAATTTGATGAGTGGTTTTCTAACCATATCTGCTCATTTAATAATTCTAAAACTTCTTTATTCATATTTTTTGTTTTGTTTATAAAATTCTATTAGTTGGTTAATTGCGTATGAATCAACTGTTGATTGTAACTTATACTTACCTTCTAACATATCAACTAACACATCTAATGAAGCTGACTCAATACTATCAATACTACCCCCTTTTATTGTCTCCGTTAACTCAACCCAATAAGGGTTCTTTTCTCCGGTTTGTGGATCGTATTCAGGTATTGTATATTTCTGTTTAGGATTCTTCATTCTTTTTTCTAATATATATTGCTTTTTGTTTTTCTTCTCTTTCCTCTTCAGAAGGTTTAGTGAAATTTTTTCTATTAATCAACTCTTCTTTAACTTTAATTCTTTTAAATTTCAGTTTGTATTCTTTAAGTGCTTTCTCGATATTTTTTTCGTTAACTTTTATTTTTATCATATTTAAAATATATTAGGTTTTGTTATTAAAATAAAGTACCTTTGTTTAATAATTATATATAACATTTAAAAATAAAAGAAAATGGCTGTTAAAAGTAAAAGAACACAATTAGGTAATTATATTACCAAAGTCAATAATTATGATATCAGACAAAAGGTGTCGTATAAAAGATTAGAGAAAGGTAGAACTAGTAAATATCCACAAATTGCAACAAGTGAGTATGTTGTTTGTAGGGGTAGAAATACTATTAAACTTGGGTTTAAATCTATTGAGGAAGCTTCAAACTATGCGAAGACTAATTAATCTAATAGAATATATAATGGGTAGATCGGGTGTTCATTTAGTGGATCCCGATCTTAACTTTATCAAAAAAAATATACGAGCATCTATGTTACCTCGAGTTGAGGATGTGGTTTATTTCGACAAAGAAAATTATGAGGTAACAAAGGTATTACACAATTTTGAATCTGATAGACATAACATCCTAATTGTCATTGTAGATATGCCACAAAGAATTATTGCTGATGCTACTATTACTTTTGATTAATTAAAGGTTAGTGTATATTTATTAGTAAAGAAATTTTATGCTTAATTTTTCACAACTTTTAAAGGAACAAAAAGATAACAAACCACTTAATGGTGGTGAGCGTAAAATAATTAACATTTTACTTAAAAAGTTTTTTTTAGAAGATGAGGATTATGACGGTGATGAAGAGATTTTTGAGGGTATTTTTAATTACCTCCTTACAACAATGGCGTTCACCCCATACCAATCATTACAAATATACAATTTATTATATCTTAATTCAGAAAAACTTAAAAGGGGTGAATCTAATTGGATGGATAACCCTATCAGAGAATTAAAAAAAGGGTTGTATAAAGATGAGATAATGGCTTTGGCTAACTTTTTAATTCTCCCCCCCCACCTTATAGAAATAGAACAATACAAGTATTATGGAATGGATCAGTTAGGTGATTTAGTTAGTGGTAGTGTTTATGCTGTTGGGGACGAAGATGAAGTCGATAGTGCAATTGTTAATATGGCGGAGACCGCTACATACGGGTTACAAAACAACTCATCGATTGCTGATTTCGTTGCATCTGAATTACATTCATTGTGGGGGGACCACCTCCTAATTAAACACATGTATGTATCAAAAGATTGGAAACATAGGGTTGCTTCGGATGATGCCCGTAGAATAGTTGAGGATGATTATTATGGTGATGAAGAGATATTAAATTTTGCAGAAACTATCGACCCCTCAATAGGTGTAGAGTGGGAAAGATTGCATGGTTTGATTGAAGACTTACGTGAACAAGGATTTCCAGAGTCAGAAAATGAAGAACAACAAGAAATTTACGAAGATAAAATACTAGGATATGAAAAAGAGATAACTAAGCTAGCTGAAAGCTCAAAAGATATTTTATATGACTATGAGTATGATGTGGTAATGAAAAGGTTAACAGATGATTTACTTGATTACCTATGGGAGATGGATTATATAAATAGAAGGGGTGAGAATGGTAAATGGAGTTTTAATAGTGACACTAGTTGGAGTGAAAGAAAGAATTTCCGTTTTCCTGAAGGGGTAAACATTAACCTTGAAACCTTAGAAAAAGAATTGATTCTATATTACAGGAAATACAAAATAGAAGAATTGGGGAGATATGACCATAAAGAGCATATTGAGGAGTATGATGGTGTGTGGTATTATATTTATAAAGTAGAGTAATGATTAAATTTAAAAATATGTTAAAAGAAGATACACTTAAACCAGCAATGGGTAAGATGTTAAATATCATGGCTAAAATAAATTTAGACCCATCTGATGTTGCAGGAAATATATACTTATTACAAAATACGTTTGCGATAAAAGACTTATCTGACGCGTCTAACATGGCAATAATCTATAGGAAATATTATGATGAATTAGGTGCAGATAAAAATTTTAAATCATTAAAAGATGTTGATATTATATATAATATTGATGATTACGATGACGACATCATTGCTTTACACCAACACTTAGATTATATACACCCTGATTTATTGGTAAAAACTAAGTATGGTGATATTGAAGATTTGGTTAACGGTGGTGACTATAAGGTATTAACCGAAGATGAGGCGGATGAAGAATTTAAAGAAAGGGCTAATGATGATATTGATATGTATCTAAATGATTCGAGTGATTTAGGGTGGTTAGGTTCTTATGTAGAATTAGATGATTACGCTGTTGAACAATTTGCATCTGAGGATGCAGATTACAGGGTTGATGATATGTCTGATGATGATATTATTGAGGAAGCTGATATACAAAATGAGGTAGACGCTTTGGAAGAGGCATTAGAGGAAAAAAGTGAAAAACTAAATGAGATAGATAATCTTATTACTGATTTAGAAATGGAAAGGGATTATAAACAAGGTGAGGTAGAAGATATTGATACTGAAATAACAGACTTAACAACAGAACGTGAGTTATCCACCGATCAAGATGAAAAGAATAGTTTAAAAGATGAAATTTATGAGTTAAACATTCAAAAGTATGATCAATCAAAAGAAGTGTCACAATATAATGAACGTTTAGAAGAGTTACAAATTGAGTTTGATGAATTAGAAGAAATAGTTGATTCTGGTATAGATTCTGCAAAGACTGATTTAGTAGATATGTATAAAGATGATGTTAGAGAAACAATACAACAATCGATTAAAGATAGTGTTGAACATGAGGGGATTGACTACTTTGTTAATAATTTAGGTTATTCCTATAAAGATGCCGTTGACTATTATGGTGAAATAGATAGGGATAGTGCAATCTCAGATATGGAACAAGATAGGGGCGGTATTATGTCTAGTTATGATGGTGTAGAATGGGAAGAAGAAGTTAATGGTAAAACTTATTATATTTATCAAACAAACTAATGAAAAAATTAATTAAAAAAATATTAAAAGAAGAGGTTCACCCAGAATTTGATTTTATCGATGAGGGTGAAGAATTATTACCATTTAGGTTACCTGAACTAAAAATTATGATGTCAACCCTTAAACGTATGGGTGTTAATAACGGTGTAACTAATGATAACAAACTCATATTTATTGATATATTAAAAAAAACATTCGGTATTAATGATGATGTTGTTCTTTCTAAAATGGTGTTAATTGGTTTCTTTAATACTATAACCGATTTATTTATGGCATTTAAAAACAATGATCCTGGTCGTTTATATAATGGACCTTTTTATATATCTACATTAGATTATTGGGATGAGGAATATTCTTCCGATGAGGAATTAGAGAACGAAAGTTGTGATAATTGTCAAGGCAGTGGGGAGGATGAAGAGAGTTGTGCGTCGTGTGATGGTGAAGGTCATTTAGGGGATGAAGAGGAAGAAGGTTATAGTATTGATTGTGATACATGTGATGGTACTGGTAGAGAAAATATAGATTGCGGAGAATGTGGTGGTGAAGGTGCGGTGGAAGTTGAAAAGACAATCTTTATGGTTGACAATTGGGAAATGACATTAATTACAACACAACATATGGATATTGATGAGGTTAAGGATCCCTATCAATTAATTAAAGACGATGACATTTTAACTGGTGATAAGAAATGGTTAGGTGAATTTAGGGATGATACAGCAGGTTCAATGTTAGATTATGTAGGTGAATCAGAAATAACTGATCAAGATATTATAGTTAAAACGGAAACAATTGTAAATTTATTATAATGATGAAAAAATTAATTAGTAACATAATTAGAGAACACCACAATAGTAATGATGAAACTTTACCTGAAAAGGTGAAACTTAAACTATGGAAGATGTTTGATAGAATTGGTATTGATAATACAATGAAACATATTGACTTGACTACCGATCAAATAACTGATTTAGTTGTTGATTATTATAAATATTACGAAGACCCAAAATACAATCCAGAAATGAAAGTAATATATACTGGCGAAGAAATATCTCATTTGTTTGATCGTGATATGCAAGGGATTGTAGAGGATTTTCTTAAAGGCAATTGGGAATACCCTTTTCAAGATTGTTTTGATTATGATAGTTATTGGATGTTAGATGATATTAATGTGGATAATATGTCTTTTATGAGAAAAAGAGCAATTATTAGTGTTGGTGAGGATGAGGATGAAATAGAGGAATATATTGGTGAAAGGTTTGGTGACATTATAGGTTGCGCACATTCAGAAGCACAACAAGACGCTGACACTAATGAGTTACATAAAGATATTATGAAAGAAATAGAAAATTTTTTTAGTAACTTAAATGGTAAGTGGAGTTGGGATAAAAGTATTTTTGATATTTCGGTAACAATGAGTGACATATCAAATAGTGAATATTTTATTGATAATATATGGGAAGAATTAGAATATGGTGGTGAAAGGATTGATCCAGATGTTATATTAGATCGTGTATTTGAAAACGAATGGGATAATGCTGGTTACGATAGTGTATTTTTCCCAGATAAAATATATTTTGATGAAGATAAACATTTTAGATATGGTGGGGCTGGTGATATAAGTAAAGAATACCTCAATGAGATATTATATGATAGATTACAAGAAGAAATAGATACAGAATGAAACTAAATTTTAAAGATATATTAACAGAACAAGATTCACCTAAGAGAAATGAAAGATTCATTGATGCTATGGTGGTTGAAATGAAGAAGTTTTTTGAGAATAGGTATTCAGGTACCCATTGGACAAGAGCAGCTTCATTCTCAAATGCGTCATCACCAGAAAAATTTAGAGAATATCTTTCGAATGTTAAGAGTATAGGTAAACAAGTGGATCAACTCCAAAAGAAGTTAAACAAAATTGATAGACTATTACCAAAAGCAGCGCGTGATTTATCAAGTAGTTTTAATGAACTTCAAGGAAGTTATTTAAACGCCCTACATCGACTGACACATTTAGGTGAGTTATTCAGTAGTGATTATGGTAAGACTTCTTTTGTTGTTAAATACGCAATACCAATAGGGGTATTAATTGAGGTGTATGAAAAGTTTGTTGAGGAAGTATATAAACCAGGTGTTATAGAATACAATAAAACCGAAGGTGATGTGCAACTTGAATATGGTTTACCTAATAGTGATTATAGTGGTCTGAAATACTATGATAGTTGGAATGGTGACGGGAGGTATCTGATTATGAAAGATAATGTCAACAATGATTACTTATTAGGTATTAATCATGGTTGGCATAGGGATTGGCGGTCTGATGGGTTTGACCCTGAGAAACTTTATTATAAGAGATATAGTTCATTAACTGACATTAAAAAAGACTTACTTAATATTGAATCAAAAAATATTAAAACGGATATAAAAGGTGCTGGTATGGATATGAGTGAAGAACACATTAATAAAACATTTGAGTTTATTAATAATTTAGATATAAATGAGATACAACGTGAGGCTGATGAAGAACAAACTACCTTAGAGTATATGTTAGGTGATGAGATTGATGGGTTTGTTAATTGGAAAAATGATTTTAATGTTAGTAGTAGGGAGTCACAGACTATCGCCAAATATTATTTAGAGTATAAAGAGGTAGTTGATCAATTTAATTTTTGATTTTATAGATAATAATTCCTATAATTAAATAAAAGATAGAATTATGGGGAAAGAACAAGTCGAACATCCAGCACATTATAACGTTGGAATAGAGGTATGGGATTATACTTCATCACACAAATTAGATTTCTTAGAGGGAAACGTAGTTAAGTATGTCACTAGGTGGAGACATAAAAATGGTATTCAGGATTTAAAAAAATGTCACCAGTATTTAGAAAAATTAATCGATGTGGAAGAAAATAGGTTAAAAAATCAATAAAAAAACCATGTTAGTATATTTATCTCTAAAAATTAAGTTATGGAGGATTATTTAATTAGTGAAGTTATAGAATTTAATTGTGACGAAGAAGGAGTGATCAATGTTGTATTTAAGTTAGAAGAAGATTCCGAAGAAAAAGTAAGGGTTTTAGAAAGTGATGATTATTATTATTACGCGGAGGAAATATGTGTTGAGGATGGTAGTTATATGACAAAAGAATGGGAGGAAGGGGATTTTGAATCTGAAGGACATCACTACCCCCAATTTGATTTTAGAGAATGGTTAGAATTTGAACACGATGAAGGATCAGTTAAGAATTTTATTTATGAATACTTTAAAAAAGAAGATTTACCAGAATTAATAGATGGGTAATAAAGAAGAAAAATATTTAGTAGTTATAAGTGCAGGTGGGTTCTTGACTTCAATTAACCCAAAAGAAAAACAACTAACAGATAAGGTAATTTATGAAGGAACTCAAGAAGAATGTGAGGGCGTAATTCATGGAAAAAGAAAATAATGAAACAAAAAGAATATGACATATTAATGATTGAGGGTAGGTTTAAAGAATCCGATATGCGTAAAGTTAAAAAAAGGTATAGGTTAATTAAATATAAAAAAATTATTAATAATTTGGTTTCTATTAATTGCCGTAAAGCAAAAAGGTAATTTGAGTGATTTAGATAAAATAGGGGATATAAATAGTGAGATTGATAAGTATGTGAAACGTGTGCTTAATGGTGAAAGATTAATTGATGCTCACAACCTTCAATTCTATGAAAATTATAAAAAAGAAATAGAAGACGAATTATTTAGGGTATTTAAATTAAAAAAGTCATTGCCAATTCAAAAGTATTAATTACCTTTGTGTAATGATAACAAAAGATAATATTTCAGAATTTAAAAAATTATATCTATCATCAGTAAGTGATGGTAAAGATATTTTTATGTTTGGGGGTAATGAAGTTTTAACTTCGTATGCCAAATATGTTATTGAATATTTTAATTGTTTAAGTTAAATATTATTATTACATTTGTAGAGAATTAAAAAAAAAGATATATGGATTATTTGAATTTAGAGACATTAAAAGAAAGAGTACCTTCAATATTTACACAGAAACCACACAGTAAAGTATCGGATAAATACACCTTTATTCCAACTACAAAAGTAATTAGTAGTTTGGGTGAACAGGGATGGATGCCAACAAGAGCACATCAGTACAATTCAAAGAAAAACACTATGTCTAACAAATACAGACGACACCTAATTAGGTTTAGTAATGAAAATTTTACTAAACAGATGAATGTAGGTGATACGGTTCCTGAAATTGTTATGTTTAATTCCCACGATGCTACGTCATCATTCAAATTTAATATTGGTTTATTCCGATTAATATGTTCTAATGGGTTGGTTGTTTCTACAGCTAACTTTGGTGAATATAAAATCAGACATCAGAATTATGATGCTAACCAAGTAATTAATGCGATTGATAATATGACTAATGCTTTCCCTGAAGTTTATGGGAAGATGGATGCTATGAATAGTAGAATTCTATCACCAAATGAGTTGGTAGAGTTTGGTACGATTGCATCTGAAAGACGTTGGGGTAAAGACAGAATAGTTGATATGGGTGGTTTGTTAGGTGTTAGACGAATTGCCGATAAAGGTAATGAGTTGTGGAAGGTATTCAACAGAGTTCAAGAGAATATGTTGGGTGGTGGTATTGTAACTTCTTCATTGAAGAAAGATGGTAGAAGGTTAGTCAATAGAACTAGACCGGTTAAATCTATTGATCAGAATGTTTCCGTTAACAAAATGTTGTGGAATTTAGCTGAAGAGTGGTTGTAAAAAGAAAGGATAAATTTAATAGTTCATTGACATAAAATTTAAATGTTTTTAAGTTAGGTTAAACCCATTCAATGGGGGATAGACGTAGATCTATTTAACCTCTGAATACGAATAGTTAGAAAGCGGTGAAAGTGATTGCTAACTATTCTAAGCCCATAAAAGACGCAAGTAAGTGTGAATAAGTGCTTAACTTAACATTTAATACATCTAACTTGGTGGATGGGATACACGATCCTTGATGTTGGTACCAACTCAAGGACTACTCTTAATAATACGTAACGCTAAACATTGGCGAACAGAATATAGAGCAAAGCGGTTCGAATCCGTAAGTTGGACAATATGTAATAGGTATAGTGCCCGTATCTGCCTCGATAGGGTGAAATCAATGGTAACACAGCAGACACCAAAAGAGCTATATCCGTTACATTTTATTATTACAATAGTGATTATTATACTTGTACCCGTAGCATAACTGAATAATGCAACACACTTCTAATGTGTAGATTCCAGGTTTGAATCCTGGCGGGTATACTTAAATAAAATAAAAAAAATCATTGCTAATCCAAATAAAAGGATTACCTTTGTAGAAGAAAGTTAGTTCTTTAAAAATATATGGTAATATAGCTCAGATTCTTAAACCTACGAACTAGGTGGATGATGTGGTAGAGCAATGGGTGTGAAAACCTATGTGTCGCTGGTTCGAATCCTTCTGTTACCACTACTAAAAAAAAGTAATTTATTTTACTTTAGGTATTGTCAGACTTAAAAGTTTTACTTACCTTTGTAAGAGAAATTAGTTCATTGAAATATTAATTGTGTCTAAAACGAATGGATTCTGCAAACTTAAACTTAAATTTAAATTTCAGAAACAGGTTTTATTCTCCCTTCCCCTTAAAAAAGTTATGAAGGGAGTGACTTTGGAAGTCATTGGTAAGAGAATCTTATCGATGGAGGTCATTAAATCTCTCCTCTGTTTATCACAGGTTAAAAAGATAGTTGGTTTCATCTCAACTCAACTAAAGATGGTAGGAAGGATATCTACTAAAAAAATTCTCCCCCAGATCTGATGATTGGGTATCAAACTATCAAATCTCTCATTCCGAGACACAATTATATATTTCTGTGTAAATATTATAAAAAAATACAAAATGAAAGTAGTAATCAACGCATGTTATGGTGGGTTTTCAATATCAGCTAAAGCTGAAAGAAGATACCTAGAATTAGAAGGGAAAGAATCATATTTCTTTACAGATAATAATCGTTATGATAATGGTGTTTATGATAAATATATTCCTATTGATATCGACAATAAAGGGGATATGGAACTTCTACATAGTCATTCTTGTTATACTATCCCAAACCCACAAGAGGTATTGGCAGGTGCACCATATGATAACAAAGAAGATTATATGGTTGATGGTAAGTTGGATAAAGAGTCTTTCAATAAAGCCTGTGATGACTACAACATTAAAACTAATGGGGTTTGCTTTACTGGAAGATCTATAAAAAGGGATGATCCCTTATTAGTTCAATTGGTGGAAGAATTAGGTGAAGATGCTGATGGTGCCCATGCTCATTTAAAGATTATTGATATTCCTGATGATGTCGAATGGCACATTGAGGAATATGATGGTTACGAACACATAGCAGAAACTCATAGAACATGGGGATAGAAAATTATAACATACAGAAAGATTTATATCGGTTATTACAATCGAATGAATCTGATATAATGATGAAGTCTGATAATGGTGAATTCCATATTGTTCATATAGTTTCACCAGCAGAGAAAATGTTCTACCCATTCAATTGTAAATTTAGTATGGAGAAGGATTATGAGGCATTATTGAAAATAATCAATAAATTAAGAAGGGTATATCATGGATAGTATTTTAGGGAATATACCAATAGTGATTTGTTTAATGATATTATTTACTCATTGGGTGTCAGATTTTATATGTCAGACACATGAGATGAGTATCAAAAAGAGTAAGAGTAATATATGGCTCACCAAACATGTGATGGTATATACTGCGGTTACAACAATAATGTGGGGTGTATTATTTGCGTATGAGAGTGGGTTTGAAAAAGGTTTGATTTTAGCTGGTGTTACATTTATCACCCATTGGATCACAGATTACTTCACAAGTAGATGGACTTCCAAACTATACGCAAAGGGGGATATACATAATTTCTTTGTGGTTGTAGGG
>Ga0233412_10000116_pt1 | contig 43393 bp, 41 predicted proteins | sample Na_anoxic_4_MG_FD_180667 | JGI IMG/M metagenome (GOLD analysis project Ga0233412, IMG submission 180667) | Seawater microbial communities from Saanich Inlet, British Columbia, Canada - Na_anoxic_4_MG | ecosystem: Environmental > Aquatic > Marine > Inlet | place: Canada: British Columbia... | reverse complement strand
AAACAAAATAAAAAAAAAAAAAAAAGGACTCAATTAAATACTTATCCAATGAATTAAAAATAAAGGAAGATAATGTTACAAACTTATCAAATGAATTAATAATAAAAGAAAATTCAGTTACAAACTTATCAAATATATTAAAAATAAATGAAGATAATGTTACAATCTTATCAGATGAATTAAAAATAAAAGAAGATCTAGTTACAAACTTAAAATATAAATTAAATAAATATAAAAAGGATTATATTTTTTCAAAAAAGTTTGATAAAAATATAGATTGTGTGTATGCTCTTTATTTAGATGAATTTGAGAAAAATCAAATAGAATTTAAATTAAATACAACAAGTAATAAATTAAAGTATTTTAAAGCAGTACATGGTGAAAAAGAATTACAAAAAGAATTTGAAATACATCTTAATAGAGATTATTCTGAAATTAAAAAAGATGGTTTTTATAAAAAATATAACATTGATAAATATATTGAATATAGTAAAAACAGAATAAAAAGTCATAAATTAAAAATTAATAGTTTAGGTCATATTTATTCTTTTAAACAAATATTAAAAGATTCAATTAAAAATAATTATAATAAAATTATAATAATAGAATATGATTTTTATTTCCATAGGGATATTGAAGAAAGATTAAATAGTATTATAAATGTTATACAAAAATCAGATGTATTTTATTTAGGTTCTTCGTGGATAACACAAAAAAATTTAAATAAAGAAACATTTACATGTTATAAAATAAATAATGATTGTGGTACATTTGGAATTGTAATTGATAAAAATATATTTAAATTCTTATTAAAAATATTGGAGTATAATTTGACACCAACTGATGTTTCATTTCTATATTTTAAAGATAAATTTAATTTAAATTGTTGTTATCCAAATTTAGTAATATGTGATTTATGTAATTCTAACATATGTAAAGGAAGAGATCAACTAATATATTCTAATAGATTTAAATGGGATTTAGAAGAATATGATATAAAAAGTAAATATATTTTCAATAATTTAAAAGTTAATAATAATTACAAAATAACATTAGATTTAAATTATAAACATAAATTAAGACAAGGATATATAAGAATTATGAATAACAATTATCCAAAAACATATTTGCCTAAAATTAAAGAAAAAACTACAATAATAAATATATTTATTGAAAATACAAATTTAGAAATTGAACTGTATAATCTATTTATAAATAATGTTAATATAGAATTAATTACAACATGAATTTAATACAAATTTATTATTACTTAATACATGTCCTCTATAATCATTTTTATTAATTTGTTCAGATGGATAAAATCCACATTTTGTAAAACATTTATTGTATTTATCACTATTTTTTGTTATTTTAAATTTTTTTAAACATTTATCATAACATTTTTCCTTAAAATATTCAATATTATTTTTATTAAAAAATAGAAATATAAACAAAAATAAAATTATAATATAAATTATCATATATATATTATAATAATAATTTTAATTATCAAAAAATTATTTTAAATAAAGTTTATTATTTAAAATAATTATCTATAATCTAATACAGATGAATAGAATTAAATTATCACAAATTTTACATAAAATTAATTATTTAGATAATAAGTTAAAAAAAATTGAAGATGGTAGTGTAAAAATAAGAATAAAAGATAATTCTAAAAAATTTAATAAAATTATAAATAAATTAAATGAATTGGAACAAAAAATAAGCATCAATTCAAATAAAATCCTTGAAATTGAAAAAGAAAAACTTGAAAAAGAAAGACTTGAAAAAGAAAGACAAGAACAAGAAAGACTTGAAAAAGAAAGACTTGAAAAAGAAAGACTTGAAAAAGAAAGACAAGAACAAGAAAGACTTGAAAAAGAAAGACTTGAAAAAAATGTGAAATATGATTTTAATTTACCAGAAAGAAATGACAATGAAATCCGTTTAATTTATTGTGGAACATTACGAGATGAAGAAAATATTTTAGAAATTATTGAAGAATTTCAAAAAATTCATAATGAAAGACCAGAAGTATTACTTAAAATTGTGTATAACAAAATTCATGGTGCTCAAACATTTAATGATAAAATAAATATTTTCATTAAAAATGGTATAAAAGGTATAACATTTAAGAATAATTTAAGTCATAGAGATACATGTTATGAAATAGCAACAAGTGATATAGGTATTTGTTGGCCTAAAAATGGATGGGGTGATAATGGTGAAGTAAGCTCAAATAAAAAAAAGTACGAGATGTATGGAAAAGAAATAATTAGTAATATTCATTTATTAAATTCAGTTGGAATAATATTTATCAAATCCAAAAATCAATTTAATTTATTACAAAAAAATAAATATTATAAATTTCTAAAAAAAATTATTATTATTGCAAATTATGATATAGAAAATTTAAATTCTAAATATACATTAATTAAATGTGATGAAATTAAATTTAACGAAAAAATTATAGATTATATAAAAATTATTAAAAAATATAAATACTTAACAATTATTAATTTAAATTTAGATTATAACTATAATATTATAATTAATAATTTATTAAGTTTAGAAAAAAAATATGATATAATTTATTTTACTTATACTTGTTTACCAGATATAATATCAGGTTATACAATTAGAACAAAAAATATAATTAGTTCTTATAATAATAATAATATAAAAACACTTAATTTATGTAGACCTGATGAAAATAAATATTTTATTATAAATGATACGAAATCAAATATAAAATATATAAATTTTACATTTTTTGTAAATAAGATTAAAATAAAATCATATTCTTTTATACTGGAGTTTTTTGCTAAAATATACAATATACAATTAATTCAATCTGCATCTAATTATACATTACCTCTAAGTGCTGTAAAATGTTCAGAAAGAATAAATATAAAAACTATATATGAAGTAAGAGGATTATGGTATTTAACTAAATCTGTGAACAATAATTTAAATCAAAATTTAATTAAAAAACAAATAGAATATGAAAAAAAAAATGAAATAATGGCATGTAAATCTAGTGATTACTGTTTTGTATTGAATAATAGTTTAAAAAACTATTTAATAAAAAATGATATTGATGAAGATAAAATAATCATATTACCAAATAGCTGTTTTGAAAAGGATTTATTATTTAAACCTTTTAAAAATATAATATCAAATCGAAAAATAAACATAGGTTATATTGGAAGTGATGTTTGTTATGAAGGAATATTAGAATGTTTAGATGCAATTGATAATAATCAAATTAAAAATGAATTAAATTTTCATTTAGTTGGATCTAATAATAATTATAATTATTCATTTGTAAAAAATTATAATAAAATACCAAATGATAATATAAAAAGTATATTTAATTTACTTGATATCATTATAATACCACGTTTATCTAATGAACTAACTGAAATTGTAGGACCATTAAAAATTAATGAAGCATTAGGTTTTGGAAAATTAGTATTATGTTCTGATTTAGAACCATTTAAAGAGAATATAATTGATAATTTTAATGGATATTTATTTAAAAAAAATAATTTTAATAACTTTATAGTAAAACTTACTGAAATAATTAACTTATTAAAAACAAATATTGATAAAATTAATTTTGTTTTAAAAAATAATTATTTTACAATTAAAAATTGTGGTTTAACATTTGATTGTATAATACCTAAAATTAAAAAAATTTTTAATAGTTTTAATGATACTAATATAATTAGTTTATATAGGCAATCATTGCCATATAAAACTTCAGGTTATGATATAAAAAATCATAGAATTGCGAAACTTTTAAAAGATAAATATGATAATCGTTGTAAATTTTATACTAAATTAGGATTTCCATATGATAGATTAGAAGATATTTTTAATAAAGATGATGTTAATAATTTTGATATTATTGACTCAATAAAATATAATAGAATATTTGATTCTAAAAATAGAGAATATAATTTAAATAACGCTGAACTTAATGAATGGTTATTAAAAAGTAATAAGTATTATAAAGAAATCATAAATAAAAATAATGTAGTTATTTCTACAACAGATTTTATTTTAACTAAACCACTATTAGATATTACAAAAAATATAATATATGATGAAAGAGGTATGAATTGGTTACCATATTTAGATAAAAAAATATTAAAATATAGTGATAAAAAGTATAAGAATTTTATACTAGAATATAGTAATATATATCACAGAGTAAATAAAATTATATCAATATCAAATACAACAAATGAATATTTATATGATAATTTTTGTTTGCCCAGAAATAAATTATTAACAATTCCTAATTTTATAGATTTTAATAATCATAAAAAAGATAATATAAAGGTCGGAAAAGAGTTAAATAAAGTTTACAAAAAATTTTACATACCTACAAATAAATTTATAATTGGTTGGGTTGGTACAATAATTTCATATGAGGGATTAGATGATTATATAAATTATATTAAATTTTTTACAGAAAATTATAGCAAAGATATATTTTGTATTATAGTTGGTGATGTGCCAAATAAAGAATCGCGATATCTTGATATTTATAAAGAGCAAGTAAATAAACTAAATTTAAATGAATACTTTTTATTTACTGGACGAATAAGTCATGAAGAATGTTGTATAATAGAAAATATATTTGATATATTTGTATTACCCCGAAAAAATTGGATAACAACACAAAAAATAATGCCATTAAAAATTTTTAGTATAGCACAAAAAAAATGTTGTATGTTATCATCAGATTTAGAAGTAATACGTGAAATAATACCAAAAAATAGGGAATATATGTTATATGATCATACAAAGGAAGACTTTTGTAAAAAGTTAAATTATTTAAAAAATAATCCAAAAAAAAGAAAGGAACTAGGAGATTATTTGTATGATATTGCCAAAAAAAATTATTCATATGAATGTGTTAAAAATGATTATTATAAATTAATTGATTCATTTCATATTACCAATTATAATAATTCATATTTAAATAAATCATTATTAAATTTTGTTCATCCTAATCAATATTTTGATAAGATTTATATAATTACAATTGATAAAGAATCTAAAAAATTTAAAAGATCACTAAAAAGTTTAAAAATATTAAATATTGAGTATGAAGTAATAGATGGAATTAATGGTAAGATTGATAAAGATTGCAAAATAATATTAGATAATTATAAACCTATTACCACAAATAACCGTTTTTCACAATATTTTAGAAAAAAAATTTCTACACTTGGTGAAATAGGATATATAAAGTCTTACATAAAAATAATTAATAATGCAAAAAAAAATCAATATAAAAAAATATTAATATTAGATGATGATATTTTACTTGATATTGAAAATTTTTTGATCGACTTTCAGAAAGTTAACAAAATAAATAAAAATTGGAAATTATTATATTTAGGTGCGTCACAACATAGGTGGTTAGAAAAAAAAGATGGTATACATCATGATATACATAATATTAATGATTATTTTTATTTACCAGAAAGAACTAGCGGCTCTTTTGCAATCGGAATTGACATTTCGGTATTTGATGAAGTTTTAGAACTATTAAATAATTTTCAATACCCCGCTGATATTGAATTACAAACAATTCAAGAAAAATATTACGGTCAATGTTTTGTTTTTTATCCAAATATAATTTATGCCGACTTAGGAGATAGTTCTACGCAAAATTATAAAAGAAATATTGAAGAAGGTATTACAAAAAGAAAATGGAATGTAGAGAAGTATAATAACATTATTAAAAGATTACAAAGATAAACATTTAAAAAAATAAATAAAATGTGCATTTAAATTATTAAAATTAATTATATATATATATATATATATAATAAAATGACTGAAATTGGTAAAAAATTACAAATTAGTGAAAATAAAAATGTTAAAAAAATTATTTTTAATTCTTATCCTAGGTCAGGTTCTTCATATATAAAAAATATAATTTGTGATATTAAAAATGTTCATAATATTCGTGAAGGATTAAGTTTTAGGTTTAATTATAAAACGACTATTAAAAATATTACTGAAAAAATTGTTTCAAGAGTAAACGATCAAAAAAAATTTTTAGAAAATAATCTTAAAGATAAAAAAGATGCTTTAAAAATTATTAAAAAATTAGAAAAATGTAAATCAAATACAGAATATTATAAAACATATGTAAGAGAATTCAATAAATATAAAAAAAAAGATATAAATTTTTTATTTACTAAGTTATTAAAAGGATTAGATAATAATGATTTTATACAAGATAATAATGATGTTTTTTACATATTAACAAAAAGGAATATATTGGAAAATTTTATTTCATATAAAAGATTTTATTTTTCAAAAGAAGAAAAATTAGATGTTAAGGTAAAAGACTTTTTAATTTATGAAAAAAATTATCTTAATTATTTTAAAGATGTTGAAGAAAAGTTAAAATCTAATAATTGTAAATATTTAATATTAGATTATGACGAAATTTTAAAATTTATAAACGGAAAAGAAAAAATAAATTATATTATTAATCTTATAAATAATACATTTGACATAAACTTATTATATCCTATTGATGGGAAAACAATCTCAAAACCAAATTACATACCTAGATCAGTATTAAAAGATGTAAGCAATTATAAAAGTTTAATACGGAATAAAACATTTAATAAGTATTTTAAAAAAAGAGAAAAATTAATTGTTAATAAAACAATTGATGAACTAAAAGTTACACTTACAATAAGTGATTTCAACTATAATAAAGAATCTCATTATGAGTTTTTAGAGCAAGTTTATTATCCAGAAAATAATAATAATTCAATAGTAATACTTAAAAATAATTATCTAAAAACTATATTAGAAATAAATGAAATTACAAAAAAAAGGAAAGAATTTTTTATTAAAGAAAAAATTGGTTTCAGACAATGCTTTACAACATTATCAAATAAACATTTATGTATAGTATCAAAAGATGGTTATTATAATTTATATATATATGATTCTAATTGGAATTTATTAAATAACAAAAATAAATTTCCTTTTTCATGGTTAGGAGCATGGGGGATTGATTGTAACAAGAATGCAATTATGTTTGGGGATTATTGTTGTGATAGCGATATAGTTAATTTTTATAGATCTAAAAATGACGGGGAAACTTGGGAAATTATTGACACTTATAAAGGAAATAATATTATAAATAATAAAAAATCATTTGGAGAAGTAAGACATTATCATACTTGTAGATACGATAAATTTGATAATTGTTGGTATAGATCAACAGGTGATTCCGCATCTCAATGTAAAATATGGAAATCACAAGATGATGGTGATACTTGGAATGAAATACATCATAACATTAATTATAAAATAAATGATAAAAATGATCCTCGTATATTCAGACATACAGCAGTCTATATTGAAGATAAGTATTTATATTGGGCAACAGATGACCGTTTAGATGGAAATTCAAGATTTTTTAGATTAAATAAGGATGATATGAAAACAATAAAATGTTATGATAAGTTGGGCAATAATGAAGTAAGATGCTTAGTAAAAGTAAATGATGAATATTTTATTACTATTTCTGAATCTTCACGTGGTGTCGTCCCTGCAACAAGTATATATTTAGTAAATAAAATAACTGGAAAATCTGATCTATTAACGGATTTAAATTATTCATTTAAAAGAACCCATGGATTTAATGCATGTATTTCAAGTAAATTTGCAGTTGATAATAAATTTTATGTACCATTTTTTGAATCACAAGGTCCAATAGAAGACTTTTATACACCTCTTCTAATATTTGAAATTGAAATAAATAAATAATTTTTCTACATATTCAATATTATATATATAGACGTTAATTTATAAAAATAATTAATATATAAATTTTTATATATTACTTAAAAATAATTAATATATTCAAATATAAAATAAATGACTGAATATATAGATATTAACTTTATTAAAAATAAATATGGACTTAATATAAATAAGTATTCAATTGAAAATTTAAAAAATAATATGTATATTACCACACTTAATAATAAATTAATAGATAATAATATTTTTAATGAAACAGAAGATTTAAATTTTAATTTTAGATTATATACATTAAGAGATATAGTATGTGGTTTTATGAATAAATATATTATTACATCTAACTTTATGTATATTAATAAATTAATAGATTTAATAAATATCTTTATTCAAAAATTTAATACACCTAAAAAAAATCAAGTATGGGGAGATCATGCAATAGCATGGAGATTAATTACTTTACATATGCTACATTATATTTTATATAATTTTAAGTATTTAAAAATAAATGATAATTTCTTAGTCAATATAATAAAATATATAGAAATAAATTATAATTATCTTCTAACAATAAAATATAATCCAAATAATCATGGTTTATATGTAGATTTATCTCTATTAATGGTAAGTCCATTACTTAATAAAAATTTACCAGAAGTTGAAAAAAGATTAAAAATGAATTTAAATAGATTAATATCAATAAATGAAGGATTATGCAAAGAACATTCAATTAATTACCATAGATTATATGCTTCTTTAATTTCCATATTTCACTATAATAATATTTTAAATGATATAACTGAAAAATATTTAAATAATTTTAATAATAATATTGATTATTTTTTTATAAATGAAAAATCATATACTCTTATTGGTGATACAGATATACATCCATTAGAACATGAAAGTTATATTCTTGATAATAAAGTTGCATCTAAAAAGGATTACATTGTGTTTAAAGAAACCGGATTTGGTATAATTAAAGATAAAAATATATATTTCTGTATAACAAATAATTATTTTTCTAATTATCATAAACATTTCGATTTTTGTTCATTTGAATTATATTTAAATAAAGTACCAATTTTTGTAGATAGTGGAAGATACTCTTATAATAGTAATGATCCTATTAGAAAACATGTTATAAGTTCTTATGGACATTCAACATTTGGTATAAAAAATAAGAAAGGGTATTTAAATTCAAATTTTTTTAATGCTGGTTCAATTGAAATATTAAAAAATAGTAATAATTATACAGTAACTTGTATAAATCCATATAATGAAAAATATTTAGTTTATCATACCAGAAAAATAATAATAAATTTAAATAGAGTAAAAATAATTGATATTATTAAAAATGAATCAAAAAATGATGTTGATATTGAATTAACTTTTAATTTACACCCTCATATAAATTTGGATAAATTTGATTATAACTTTAAAAATATTGATAATTTATTGATAAAAGATGGATATTATTGTCCAAAAGCAAATATATCAATTAAAAATAAATTTTTTTTATTAGAAAAAAATATCAAAAGTAATTCACAATATAACATCTTCTCTGAATTTAATTTTTAATAAATATTTCAAAACATATATAAAAATTAACAGTAAAATTTTTGTTAATATTTATTTCTTATTATATATATATATATATGACTATTATTTTGGGTTTTTTTGGCTTTTATAGAAGTGATAAATTTTCATATAATTTTGATATTAAACAATCTTCTTATAAAAAATATATTTTTTCACCAACTATAATAAATGAGGATAATGACAAAAAGTGTAACATTATTGAATTAGCAAAAAAATTTGGCAATGATACAAAAATAACGTTATATGAATATAATAAAAACCAGCATATTAAAGAATGTAATAAGTATTGTACCGATAAATTTCTTCCTGATTCACACGCTTTTCAACAAGGTTATAGAATATTTTCATTTTTTAATAATATACGCGGAGTATCACAATTAATAAAAAATGATAATTATGCTCCAGAAGATGTTATAATTCTTTGTAGAATAGATAATGGTTTAACGATTGAAGATGAAAATAAAGTATTAAATTTATTAGAAGATAATGATGTTATAGTTACTGATATGTCAACTAATTGTAAATGGGTAAAAGATCACGTGTTTATATTCAAATATAAACATATTGATATATTTATAAAATTATATGATAATTTTGGTTTATATATACAAAAATATAAAAATAATGAAAAAGATAAACCTAAAAGGACTATACCAGAGTGTATATTTTTCTATCATTTTATAAAAAATAATTTAAAAATTACAAAAACTGAATTGATAAAAATACACCACAAACACGTATGTTCAAAATATTGTGGTTGGCATAATAAATACAAAACTGAAACGTAAAATTTTTAATGAAGATTATATTGACGGTTTGGAATTTTTATATTTTTAGGAAAGTACTACAAGAAGGAATTAATTTTTTACTTAATAAAACGAGTAAAATAGATAGTTCACACGGAAAACGACTTGTTCTATCCCCATCATTCCAATAATATAGTTTATAATCTTCGTTTTTTAAAACATCTTTATAAGTTTTATATTTTTTATTTATATTTTCTAAAATTATTAACGCATTATTTTTACTATAAGCACTACGATTCTTTAATTCATTATTTTTTAAAACTGGTATTGGAATAGCCATTACTTTATTTAAGTATTTCCATTTCCTTATGTTAAAACATTCATTTTGGTTATTTTTTATTGTATTTATCACGTCAATTATTTCAATATTATATAATTGTTTATCATTTTTAAATTCATACCAAAAATCATACAAAAAAAAACAATTTTTAACATTATTTCTAAATCCATAAAATAAAAAGTCACTATTTAAATATACATAATTGTCCTCCATTTTTAAATCAATACTTTCATCTATACTATAATTAATATCACCTCTTAGTCTAAAAACTGACTTATACTTAAAATTATTTTTCTGCTCATATTTTTCCATTAGTATCCATCCTTCTTTAATTTTCAAAAATTGATTTTCAACTCTAGTCCTATTAGGATAATTTTTTACTTTAATTTTACCTTTTATATTTTTATGATTAGAATAGTTGTATGTATCATTTTCATAAACTAAAAATAAATCTGCATTTAAAAAGTCAATAATTTTTTTAATATTATTTACTGCACACGAATTTTGTCTTCCACACAAAATTATGCATTTTTTGTCAATAATGTTATTTTCCATTTATATATATATATTAAATATTTAATATTTAATATTTAATATTTAAGATTTAAGATTAACCAAAAAAATCACGTAAAATCTGAATATGTTTTTTGTCATCCGGATATTGTATACCATGATGTGTTATACCTGGTGGGTCTCCATCTTTGATTATGCCTTCAAATAAATTTATTTCAAATAAATTTGATATTTTAGATTTTTCTATATAATCAATAAATACTTGCAAGTGTCTTCTGTAGGTTTGACATTTTGTATTATTGTAAATAATTACTTTTTTTGGTTTATATTTTTCAATAATACTTTCTATTTGTTTATCTTCATAAACAAGTTCATCATTATTATTTTCAACTATACTTTTTGTAGTATAAAAACCGTTTTTTGCCCACTTTCCATAATCTTCTAGATAAAGTTGACTATTTGCTATTATAGCGGTACAATTAAATATACTTGCATACTTTAAACTTGGGAATCCCCCTACGGAAGATCCAGTAAATACTATATTTTTATAGTTTTTTAAATTAATTAAATATGTAAATACTTCTTTGTAAATACAATCTGCATTATATTTTTTAGTAGATAATCCCCAAGTAATATGTAAATCTTCATATTTATTCAATAAATAATCTGAAATACAAATAATATCGGTATTATTAATATCATAACAAAATCCTCTAAAAGTTACTCTATCTAATCCCTTATCGCGAACATTACCATGAAAATTAAAGACAATATTGTTATTTTTTTTATTCAATTTTGATAAAAAATTTAAACCTTTATAATTATAAAAATTATTTGTACTGATATCTATCATATTTAAATTCTGAATTTTTTTTAATCAATAACCATACTTTATGACGGGATAATTTTTAACAATTGGTACAGAAAGATCATTTATTTTTGATATTAGAAATTCTTTTTCTGCATTATTTAAATAACTAAACAAATCATGTTCGTTTTTGACATTAGGTATAAGTTCTTTTAATCTATTTTTATGCTTAGGTTTTATTCTATTTACATCAAAACAAATACGAAGTATTAATAAAAAATATTCAAATTCTGGACTTGGTATATACAATTTTTTCATATGTTTAATTCTATTATCAAATAATTTATCCAATAAATTTGTTAAGCAAATTTTTTCTTTATAAAAGAAAAATACATCATCATATATATCAATATGAAAATAAGTATTCTTAATATTTTTATTAGGTATATTAGTTGTTTTGTATTGTAAATAATTCACTTTTTTAGAATTTATTTCTATTATCTTTTTTCTCATTAAACATAACCTTGTTGACATTATTTCTTTTAGTTTATTTAAATCGTCTGGATGACATACTATATCTAAGTCAGTATCAGGTGTTAATGGAAGTTTTTTAAATCCTCGAATAATTACATATCTTATATTATTTACTTCTAAGTCATTCATTATTTGTTCAAATTCAAAATAATGTTCATGTTCATACCTTATTTTATCTTTAAAAATATGATTTTCACTTGTTTTGCTTTTTAAATTACATTTAATATAATTAATATTATTATTTTTATAAATAGAAGTTCTATGAATTCCGTTTAAAATTATATATTTATTAATATTTGTATTGTAACTTATATCAATAGTTATATTATTAATTTTTTCATTACAAATTTTTTCTGAGTTAATATTACTAATTAATGAATCATAAGAATTTGTAGTACGAGATTTATAGCAGCGAGATAAAAATTCTCTATAATATCTTTTGTCTCCATTAAGATATAAATAATGTGGCGTTTCTTCTATCTTTTTTAAACAATAACAACTACCAGGATAATTTAACAATATTATACTTTGTAAATCTTTTATATTAACAAATAAATTATTTGTTATGTATTTTTTAATATTAAAAACCTTAAATACATGTTGTGATTCGTTAAGATAATCAGCTGAATGAAAATAATAAGCGTTGTATATTTTTCTTGTTTTTTTTTAAAAATTAATTATTGTTTCGTTCAACGGTTTATTAATGTGTTCACTTCTACTAAAAATTTTATATGTTGGATCTATCATCTTTAATACTAATATTTCAATATTTTGCGAACAAATTCTTGGATCATTTATTTTTAATTTATGAGGATAGTATAATTCTTCTAATTTTATTTTTAGTTCATCTTTATTAAATGTTAATATAAAGTTATCAACAACATTAAATGTTTTTTTAATTATATTACGTAAATTTTCATCATTTTTCCATAATATAATAGGAACAAATTCTACGACAGTATCTTCTTTAAATTTAGTAGCCATTTATATATATATATATATTAAATATTTAATATTTAATATTTAATATTTAATATTTAAGATTTATGATTAATAAAAATATTTTAAAAAACAGAAATATTTTAAATCTTATGTGTAGGTAAAGTCTAAAATAAAAATAATCTATAATATTATAAAATATTCCTAAAATATTAATAAAATTATTAACGCATCATTTTTACTGTAAGTACTACAATGCTTTAATTCATTATTTTTTTAAAACTAGTATTGGAATAGCCATTACTTTATTTAAGTATTTCCATTTCCTCATGTTAAAACATTCATTTGGGTCAAGTTGTGGTCTATGTGTTGAGAAGCACTACGGCTAGTGGATCTGAACCGAAACAACGTAATATTCTTAGTTACAATATTATAATATAAGTTACAATATTATAATATAATTAAATATTACCTTAATATAGATAAAAAGAATTCATCTTCATACCATAAAGGTCCAATTAATTTATTAAATGAATAAGTAGCACAATTGTTTCTATAATGCCAACCATTTTTATATTTTATTTCTACATCTCTAGGTAATGGTAAATTATATTTCGTAAAAATACCATTACATTTAATTTTTTTTAATAATTTTTCTAATTCACTATCATCTGGGGTTAAAAATTGGTAATCATAACTTACAAATTTATAAATATTATCAATATTTTTTGATACAACACCCATATCCCAATCTCTGTCATGGTCAAATCTATCTGGTACGATTATATCTCTACAAATCATTTTAACAATATTATTGTCTAGTTTATTTGCATAATTTAAAATATTTAATTTATTTAAAAATACACAATCAATACGCATAAAAAAAAATAAGTCATAACTATTATTATTAGTATTTTTATAATCATTTATTAATTTTTTAATTCTTGGACGCCAAGGAGTGCGTCTTTTTATTGTAAAATAAGTTATTTGTTTAAGATTTGATTTATAATATTTTTTAAATAATAGATCCAAATCTTCTTTAGTATATTTATTATATTTTGTTTTAATATGATTTTTTCGTTTCCATTTATCATTTATAATTCCTTCTTCAACCTCTGTATTAATATAAATATCAAAATTACATGATGGATTAGCATCTATTAAATTGATAAATAATGATTTATAGGTTTGTTCAAAAGTCCTATAATTTCCAATTAAACCAATATAAACTTTTAGGGGCATATAATATATTGTATTATTTAAATTTTTATTATTTAAATTTTTATTAAATTATAATATTTAATACATTTTTCATTATTGTGTAATGGAATCAAAGTAAAAAGCAAACTATTTGTTACTGTTTTTAAATTTTCAAAATCCTCTTTTGAATACCAATCAATAAATATTTCCCTAAATTTACTAATCATACCTTTTTTATAATCTAATTTAATCTCTTTATCTAATAATATCTCATCATAACCAATTAATGACTGATAAAACTTAGCCCAATCGTACAACCAATCTCCATATATCGTTAATGTATTTCCCTGTTGTCCTCTCATATCAATAAACTTTATTTTTTCGTGTTCATTTATTAATATATTTGTAAATACAGGATCTCCGTGAATACACGAAATTTTTCCCTTGTTATTATTCTCGTATTTTTCTAATTTTTCATATAGTGTTTTGTATTTTTGATAAGAATTAGGAAACTTAGTATAATTATAATTTTCATACCGTTTTTTTAATTTATATTTATAATTTGCATAAATATTTATATTTGTATCACCAATTACCTTTACACTTTGAATTCTTTTAATAGATTCCATTATTGTTTTTAATATAGTAAATGTTAGTAATTCTGATATATATAAATTTGATAAAGTTAGACCAGAAATTTTTTCAATAGAATACCATTTATTATTTTTATCAAAATCAATAAATAAAGGAAACATGTCTTTAATTTCACGCGGAATATTAGAATAATAATATATTTCTCCAGACAAATCATGAGATCGTTTTGTGTAAATTTCGATTGTATTCTTTTCAACACTATTAAAATCTCTTGGTTTTATAGAATCTTGATAAAATCCCAATTCTTTTTCTAAATTATTATAAGCAGAAACAGCGTTGTCGTCAATGTAAAAATCTGCTTGCGGTTTTCCAAAATATAATTCATCGTAAGGAATATTAAATTTCTCTAATGTATCAAATGTAATTTTTCCTATATCAGCAATTACTCCCCCCAAATTTCCTTTATGGGTTTTCATTCTTCGTGCTGTATGTATTATGATTGTATGTCCAAATTTTTTTAAATATCTAACAAAATTAATTGTTTTTTCAATTGGTTCAACAGAAGAGTAATCATTAGGTATTTTTGGATAAGTTACTAATGTATTATCTAAATCAAAACAAACTCTTTTTTTTTGTATTTTTCTATCCATGCTAATACATGAAATATTAGGTATATTATTATAAAATTGTTTTAATTGTATTGGTGTTCCTAAGCAATGATATTTTTCTTTATTAATTTTTATTCCACAGAAAGATATATTATTAACTAACATTCTCTTAATACATGATGATGTATAATATTCATTTTTAAACTTAAAATTTTCATCTAATATAAGTTGTGTATATTTTAATAATTGTTTATAAGATGAAAAGCCGTATCCTCCACAACAAGCATTATTAGATATTTTTTCTTTTTCTTGTATATTTATAACATTATTATAATTATCAAATTCTATATACGAATACAGGGGTTTTTCTGAATGATCCTCAAAATACAATATACCATTTTGTTTATTCCATTTTTGTATAATATTCTCTGTATAAAAATTATCAGAATCTAAACAAATTATAGGTAAATCATTTTTGATTTTCAAATTTTTTAATGCTATATTTATTGTTTCTGCCGCACCTTCTGTATTATTTTGCAGATGATGAAAATTAAAATGTATATTTGAAAATTTTTTTCTCAACATATCTTCAAATCTATAACAATAATATTCATTATTATAAACTATATATATCAATGTTTTATCATTTATATTTAAATTATTGATTAAATGAAAAATAATTGGTTCTCCAAATATGTTAATTAATGCTTTTGGACGTTTATAACTATTTTTTTTAAAACGTGTACCTAAACCTCCAATTGGTATTAAAATAATTTGTTCAAATTCATTTAACATTTCATTTTCTATGTTAATATTTCTTAAAATAAAGTTATTTATTCTTTCACTACTCTTACCATCCCATAAATCCATTGAACCTTTACATTCTTTCAATTCTATTTCACTAATTTTGTGGATCATCTGATTTGTACCTTGATTTTCAATTAAGGTACTAGGACGTTCTGTATTTTCACGTAAAGTGAAACAAGGAATATTAAGAGCTGTTGTTTCTTCTTGAATTCCACCACTATCTGTAACAACATATTTACAATTTGCCATTAAACACGTAAATTCTAAATAACCCAATGGATCTTGTAAAATTATATTTTTATTATTTTCTACTTTTTCAAGATATCCTAATTTTTTCAAGTTTTTCTTAGTTCTAGGATGAATTGGATAAACTAATTTGTTTTCTTTACTTAATTCCTCTAAATCATCAAATATTTCTTTTAATTTATTTAAATCATCTACATTACTAGGTCTATGTAATGTTATTAATACATAATCCTTTTTTTTTATACCTAATGTATCATGGTATTTTGTTTCTAATGCTTGTTGTAAATATTTCTTTTGTGTATCAATCATTGTATTTCCAACTAAATAAACATTTTCAATAATTCCACCTTCTTTTAAATTATCTACACCACTTTGTTCAGTAACAAAATAGTATTTAGTAATATGATCTGTTAAAATACGGTTTACTTCTTCTGGCATTCTAATATCACCACTACGTAATCCACTTTCAACATGCGCTAAATCAATATTTAACATTTTAGTTGCTAAACCAGCAGCTAATGTACTAGTAACATCACCAAAAACAATTATTAAATCTGGTTTTAATTTTTCAAACTCTTTTTTAAGTTTATCTCTGATTTCACCCATTTGTCCTAATTCACCTTTGTATTCAATTAATTCTTTTATAACTTGGTCTTTATTTTTAAGATATTCTTCATTATTAAGATAAAGTTTATCATCAAAATCACCTGCCTTAGTTCTTTTATCTAATGTTAAATGAATATCTGGATGTGGAAATTTTAATTGTTCAAAAAATACTTTACTCATTTTTTCATCAAAATGTTGACCAGTATGAATCAATGTTAGGTTGAAATCATTTTTTAAAGCCTCATAAACAGGAAATGCTTTCATAAAATTAGGTCTAGCACCAATAATTAAAATAATATTTTTCATATGAAATATATATTATTTTAATTAAAAATATTAAACAAATTACAATAATATATTTCATATTAATTAATTATTTGTTTTAATGGATAGAATAAAGGACGAGATAAATCAAATTTATAAAGATTTTCAAAATAAGTCATTTAATATGGATAAACTATCTATTTCTTATTGGAATAGTAAAATTAGAGAACATTTTAAATGTCTGCAGGGTTAAAACACTATATTTTGTGAAATTAATGAGAAAATTATATAATATTATTTCATATGAAAGGATTTTACATTAATTTACAAAAAAGAAAAGATAGAAAAGATCATTTCGAAAATTTAAAAAAAAAATTTAAATTTTTAAAAGATATTGAAAGAAGTGAAGGTTGTACATTCATAAACAATGAATATATTAATAAATTTGTAACAGGTACAGCTGGTTGTGCACAAGCTCATTTAAATTGTTTAAAAAAATTAAAAAAATTAGAGGGAGAGTATTTTGCAATTTTTGAAGATGATTTTCTAATATTAGATGATAATGTTTTTAATGAATTTATAAATGAATTTGACAAAATAAAAGATAGTAACATGTGGGATGTTATCCTACTAATGCCCAGAGGTTATACTGATAAAAAGTATTATTTAAATAATTTTCACAGAATGAAAATATCTAGATCAGCGCCAGGATATATATTCAAAAAACATATGATTGATATTTTAATACAAGTATTTAGTTATTCAGTTGAAAATTTAAAAAAATATTTTAAAATACCATATTCAAAAGAACAAAGATTAATAGTTGCTGAATATGCATTAGATAGGGTTTGGTCAAAATTATTCAATAATTATAATTTTATTTATTATTATAAAATATTTGGACATCAATTAGATTCATATTCAGATATAGAGAATACAGAAGTGAAATATTTTTTTTATATGGAAGGTAAATATTATAAGGATATTAATTTAATTAATGATATTATAAAATAATAAAATTAATTACTTCAAACATGTTGTTGGAACATATTGACCATTCTGTAATCTTGCTTGCACAACAGATGCACTTTGTGGTTGCCATTGTGGTCCTGGTACAGGTGCAACAACATTGCATGGATTTTCACCACTTCCTGAACAGAGCGACATACATTTATCATTTGGCATCATACATCCAACATTACCAGGTACAATATTAGCGGAAGCTTGTTTATCTTCCAAAGTTTCTAATAAATTAAATTCTTCCATCTTAAAATTTTCAAAATCTTCCTTTTCATCTTGACTAGCATGACAAGAACTAAATCTTTCAACTACTTTATTATCAGCATTTACTACACTTGGTAAATTATCAACAGCAGCTTGAATCTTTTCATCTAATCTAGCTATTTCTTCATCACAAGTTGTTACCATTTTTGCAACTTTTGATCTATCTAAATTCTGTCTGACTAGATAATCTATTGCTTTCTCAGCAATAAATACTGTACCTAATGGAATAAATAATCCACTAACATATCCAGGAAGTTTAAGATTTTGGCACATTGCAGTAATTACAATAGCTAAAATTATTGAAAAACTCCATCTATATCTGTATAAAATATTCTCTCTTAATATATTTTCTTCAACCATTTCTTTACAATTTAAGTTACCCATATTATATTATAATCACAGATAAAAATTTATATAATAATATTAAATCTATTATATAAAATATAACCAAGATTTTTGTAATTAATTAAAAATCTAACCAAGATTTTTATTGATTACATTCATAAATTCACTAATTAATTAAAAATCTAACCAAGATTTTTATTGATTATATTCATAAATTCACTAATTAATTAAAAATCTAACCAAGATTTTTATTGATTATATTCATAAATTCACTAATTAATTAAAATCTAACCAAGATTTTTATTGTACAATAATACCAAGAATATGATAAAGATTGACAAGATTGGTGGGAAAATTTGGAAATAACCCATTGAGTTTACTGTTGATAGTGTTTGATCTTCAACATAGTTTGATAAATTATTACCCCATGTATTTAAAAATGGGAAAACTGCATTTACCACTGTAACTACTATGTAAGCAACTAAAAGAGGGACAACAAAATATGATATTGCCGGACTAATATTTGGTGCAGATCTATTCACTAAAAAAGCAGATAATAATGCTAGTGAAACAGAGACAAAATATTCTAAACTAAAAGATGTAACAGCCATTATACTATATTAATAAGCATATATATTTTTCTACTACATTAAATATTAAATTAAACATACATTCCTAATATTGATTCAATATGAGATTTATGACCTTGCAGTTTTTCAATAATCACTTTAAGTTCATTTGATAATTGCCCCAAATCATCAAGTGAATATTCGTGGAAAGATGGATCATCCACTATTAACTTAATCTGTTGTAAATTAGTTTTTGTTGTTCTCTTTCTCTTTTGTTTAGGTTCTTGTATTTGATAATCTATATTCTTAACGTATTGCTGATTCTGGTATTGCTGATTCTGGTATTGCTGATTCTGGTATTGCTGATTCTGGTATTGCTGATTCTGGTATTGCTGATTCTGGTATTGCTGATTATTGAAATTCATATCATATTTCCCCATATACTGATTAACATTTGATTGAAAATTATCTAACTTTCTTTTAGACATATTATATACTATATATAATATATCTAAAAAAATCTTTAAAATAAATTGTATTAATTACTAAATACTAAACTTGCCATTCCTGACATGAATCTAAGAACATTATAAGTTGGTGCATACAAATACATATTATAATCACTAAATGATAATGCAAGTGATGGATTATCTTGTATAGCAGTTAAATCTTCTATATCTAAATAATTTTTTAATCTTAAAAACATCTCTACTTTTTCAATTCTTGACATATTACATGTTCCAGATGGTTGATGGTCTTCTGGTTTCTCTGCAAAAGAATAGACATATATACCATCTACATTAGGTGATCCAGTATGATATTTATATATTTGTAAATCTGAAAAAAATCCAGAACCTCTTTCACTAAATCGATCATGTCCATTAAATTTCAAATAAGATGATAACATAATGTCGCCATATTTATCAAATAAATATGGATTTCTTGAAGTAACTGTTTCATTATAATAATTATTATATTTTTGTACATTATTACTAATATTAGCAATTGATTGATTTAATCCATTATTATTTCTAGTGTTATTGAATAATAAATGATTTGATATATAATCTATATAATTGTTATATCTAGGGATATTATCATATAAGGTATAATTATTATTATAATTATTTCCATTTTGTACATTTTTCTGTAAAACCCAAATTAATTCTTTAACAGGATGCATCAAATTTAATTCAATAGTATTTGGACCATCTTTTAATCCAGTAAATTTATTTCTTTGAACTTTTGTTATTAAATAATCTTGTGAATTATTTGCAAACATTTTTCTCTCATCATTTCCCAAATATATGTAATTGGCTAATATATATGAATTTTGTTTCCAATTATTTAAATTTAAGTTATCATTCCCTGGTGATATAAAATAATAGAAAATATTTCTATATGTTATATTTAATCCATTCATATATTCATAAAACTGTTTATCCGTTTCATTTTTTAAACTACCTTTTTGACCTTCCAAAAAATAATTCAATGGATTATATCCCAAACATGAATCATAATCAGAACTATCTGCACCCTTGGATCCTAGTAAAAATAATTTATTTAATGGATTAAATTCTACTTGAATAAATACTTCCATATATTGTAATGAAATTAATGGTATTGCTAATCCAGGATTTGTACAAAACCAAAACATCAATGGAATGTATAACCTCTTACTTGGATATAATAATGTATTATCTTGACCTGCGCATAATGATACATTTAAATCTATATCGTTATCGTCTGCCTCATTATCTAGATTATTGACTGGATTTAAGTTAGGTGCAGTATGTATTGAATAATTATGACCAATCATATTATAATATCTTCTCTTTTTTTCATCACTAAGTGTTAATTCAGACCAAATATTTAACCATTGTCCGTATTGCTCATCTACTAAGTTACCTGCTATTAAAATACTAACTTTTTCGATTATATTATGTCCCAAATATGGTACCCAACGAAATTTACTTAATGGACAACCATATATAGCAGGTAAATCATAAATTAAATAACAATCATGAAGTAAATCTGCATTTCTATCGACATTACACGTGACAATACTTTCTTGTGTTGTGGAAAAATTTGGTAATTTCTCAAAAGGTTGTTCTATATACTCTGTTGCAAAGTTAGTATGTCGTCTATATACTAATTTGAAATATGTTATCTGAGGATTACCAGTTAAATATAAATCCATTGCACCGTAGGCTACTAATTGCATTAAACCACCTGGCATTATAATTAATATATATTATTACAATTTATTATTTTAAGTAATAAACTAAATTATTCTTGTAATTTACAATTTATTATTTTAAGTAATAAACTAAAATATATGTAAATTATATATGAGTATTAAAGAATTTTACAAAAGTGTAGTTAAAATTTATTCTCAAAATATAGATATAGACTGGCAATTCCCTTTTAAATTTTCGAGTGCTGCTGAAATATCTGGAACAGGTTTCTTTATTCACAAAGATGGTTATTTATTAACATGTTCACATGTTGTTGAAGCTGCAAAGAAAGTTTTTATAGAAGTACAAGACGAAGGTAATCAAAAATATGAAGTTATTGTTGTAGGATTTAGTCCTGATATGGACATTGCTCTTTTAAAAACTATAAAATATAAACCAAAAAAAATATTAAAATTAGGACATTCAAATAAAATAAAAGTTGGTGATACTGTTCATGCAGCCGGGTATCCTCTTGGATTAGATAATTTAAAAATTACAAAAGGTGTTCTTAGCGGTAGACAATTTGGTAAATTACAGATGGATACACCAATAAGTGGTGGAAACTCAGGTGGTCCTCTAATATATAAAAAACAAGTAGTTGGTATTTGTGCAAGTAGTTTAGTTGGAACACAAGCACAGAATATTAATTTTGCTGTTCCAATTGAATTATTTTATAATATAAAAGACAGATTATTAAAAGATAAATATGTTCGAAATACAAATTTAGGTGTAATATATTATTATACATCATGTGATTTATTATCACTTATTATAAATTCAAATAATAAATGTGATAGTGGGATATATATTGTAGAATGTTTCGAAAATAGTCCATTACATAACATAGGTGTTAGAAAAGATACAATTATTACAAAGATAAATGGAAATAAAATTGATAATAAAGGACAATTATTTGATAAAAAGATTAATCAAATTTTAACATTCTCTGAGTATCAAGAATATATTAAATTAGGATCAACTGTTAAGATAGAATATTTTAAAGATGGTAAATATACTTCTAAAAAATTTAAGTATACACCATTTTATTATAGTATCCAAAAAAGATTTCCAGTTTATGAAAAGATTGATTTTGAAGTATTAGAAGGTATTGTATTTATGGATCTTTCTTTTAATCATCTTGATATATATCCAATGATATCTATGCGATTTCAAAAATTTTCAAATAGAATGAAACCACGTATTATTATTTCAGGTATATTACCTGGTTCATATTTTTCAATAAATAATTTATTACAAGGCGGTATGTTGGTTAAAAAAGTTAATGATATTGAAGTTAATACAGTGAGAGAATTAAGAAAAGTATTAATGAATCCGTTAGAATCAAGTGGAAATAAATTTATAAAGATAGAAACAGATATTGGAATAATTACAGCAATGAATTTAAAAAACTTAAAAAAGAATACACTTAATTTCAGAAATGTTTATAAATTTAAGAATCGAAATAATACAATTAATAAATTATTGTAATTGAAACTAATTTATAATTATGTTTATAATTATGTTTACAATTAATAAATTATTGTAATTGAAACTAATTTATAATTATGTTTATAATTATGTTTACAATTAATAAATTATTGTAATTGATTGTAATGTATTAACATTCAAGTTTAAAATATATAAATATAAAACAGTTTATATTTATATGGAAACAGTTCATCATTATAATACAGATTTTAATTTTGATAAAAGAATAACTATTAGTGCACATTCAACCATGGATTTAATATCATTAGGAACAAGAACAAAATATTATTTGGTAATATATGGTGTTGGATTATATACATATCCTAAAATAAATAAAATATCAGATGTATACAGTCCTAATTATATTAAATGTTTACAATTAAAGTTTTATAGATCACTTGATTATGAACAAATCTATAAAGCATTGGTTGAAGTTATTGAAAAAAAAGTAAAATTATCTAAATTTAGTTCACAATTAAAACAAATGTATAGTATATTCAAAAATATTAAAAATATTGAATATAGAGATAAAGTTGAAATTGTTTGGTATTCTGATAAATTAGAACTTTATTATAATAATGTATTTGCTGGTTTAATTGTAAATAAAGATTTTGCAAAAGTTATTTTTGATTGTTATTTAGATGAAAATAGTATAACACCAGATTTACTTCAAAATTATACACCAAATTCACCATAATTTCCACTGCACATGCCACCACACCCACTTCCTGCCATTTTACCAAATGCAATCTTATTAGTTCCTACTCTATTATTACCGAATCCTTCTTGTACTTCTGCAGATTCACCATCTACTATTGAATTAAAGGCACCTGATGTATCACCTAATCCAGTTGAATCACCCGAACTTGTATCAGTTGCCCCAGTTGCACCAGATGAGCTACCAGATGAGCTACCAGATGAACCAGCAGCATCACTTCCACTTTGTGGTAAAATTGGATTATCTGTTGGCTGTGATTCGTCATCTATTCTTGCACCCGGCCATGTCAACCAAGATGGCCAACTAAAATTTGGCAACCAACTTCCACCATTATCTATTGGATCACCATTTCCACCTCTATTTCTACATATCTTATCTAATTTATCTTTTTTGACATAATTATCCATATCTGGAACAGGTGGGCAATCTTCACAAGAGGGACATTCTCTGCATGGCGCGCATGGTGGTATTTTACTTTTGAGTATATAATCATCTAAGTTAGGACAAGATGGTACCTTACTTTTAAGAATATAGTTACTCATTTCTGGATATGGTGGTAAATTTCTTTTTTCAATATATTTACTCATATCTGGACAAGGTGGTACACTACTTTTAAGAACATATTTATCAATATCTCTATTTTGAGTAATATCACACCTTCTACATATTTTAGATTTATCACACTTATCATCTTCTTCAACACATTTTGCGGGTGTTTCGTCATAATCATCTACATAATCATTGTCGGGTTTAGGAACTTTCTTTTTCTTCTTTTTCCCGTCAATCTCCTTGTAGCCCCAATTATATAATTCAGAAGCGCCACCCTCGACAGATTCTTCTGTGGATTTTAATGGATTGTCAAATAATTCTGTTCTATTTGTCGATGGAAGACATAGACCAATAATAAGTAATAAAGAAAATACTAATAATACTATATTTAATGAAGACATATATTAATAGTAAATATAAAAAATTTTTATTAAAAATTTTTTATATTATGTCTTGTAACATTTCAAGAAATAATGCAACATGTATTTGTTGTATTTGTACTAGTATAAATTTTACCAATATAAAATTTTTTTTTCCACATTGTTTGTGCATTTTTACTATGTAAAATGAAATGTTTATCAACTTCTTTTCCAGCATTTGATAAAATAGCAAAATCAGACCCGGGGTGCTTAGTAATAAAAGAGGTTACATCATATACATTATCTTTAACAATAAGCCAGCAACTTTTTTTATTATTATGTTTTGCAACTTCTTTTTTAGTATAATATGTATTACTCATAATTGATATATAAATATATATTTTATTAATATTTTATTAATATTTTCTTTTTACTTTTACATCTTTTGCATTATCTAAATCACAATTCCAACATGGAATATTATCTCTTCTAATATATTTACCAATATATGGATGATCATTTATATCGAATTGGCTTGGGCTACAATTATCACCTGTATTAAAATAATTTCTAAATTTAGCACATTTAGGATCGTCTTTCATTGATGGATCCCAACATTCACATGCTGGATCAATTTGATTATACATTTTACAATAGTTATCTACTAATCCTTTACACTTTGATTTCATTTTACATTTTGTAATATCACCTGAGTCCCATTTACTCCAATCAGTATCACGACACGCTCTTGAATAACATGGATTATGTTCTCTAACAATAAATGGGCAAGAATCTAAGGTTGGATTATTTGCATTATCATCTAATATTTCTGGTACAGGACAATCTGGGAAATTAGACTCATATATTCTTTTTGCATGATGTCTTTTTTTTCCATAATCGAATTCACCGTGTTTACCTAATTCCCTTGCTTCCTTGGAATTTTTTGGAATATATACTATATATTTACCATTCTTCATATATGCTATTGGACATTCCCCATCACTATGATGGCGATTATTACATCTGCCATGACCACCATGTCTACCACTACCATGTCTGCCATCGCCATGTCTACCACCGCCATGTCTACCACTACCATGTCTACCACTACCATGTCTACCACTACCATGTCTGCCACCATGTCTGTCATCATCCGGCCAATTCTTATCTCTACTACCATCTGGCCATGTATTACCACATTCTATTCTTTCTTCTTTACAACTTTCTAAACAAGATTGATAATATTCTTTTCCATCTTGTTTTGTTGTCCCTCTTTTTCTATATGGGCGACATTCATCTTGACAAACTTCATTGCATCTTTTACTATTCCTTTTTCTATTTCTTTTCTTTGCATCATGATGTTTAGTTCCACCAGAACTATTTTCAAAATCTCGTTTGAATTGATCATCTTTACAATATAATTTAGAAGTATCATCATTTGCCATATTCTCTCTTATATTTGTGAAATTTTCAGTTAAACTATTATTTAAACCGTTATCAAAGAAATGTTCATTCATATCAGGTCTACCACCTGTATCAAATTTATTACTTTTCATATCTGCTAATTTTTTAGAAATATTACATACAACATTCTTATCAAGAGATTTTTTAAATACTAATACTGAATATAAATAACCATTTAATTTATTTGGATTATTCATTGAAAATACTTTTTTAAAATCAAAATAAAGTTTATTATGTTGAATAACTTGTTCTGCAAACAAAGGATCACTATATTTAAATTCAACAATCATGGGATTGGTATTTGAACATTGGTTATTTTGACCAATTGTATACAGATATAATGTCGGACTATTATTATTTACACTAAGAGTATATATAATGTCATTTGTGGTATGATATGAGTCCTTAGATACTAAATCTAATCCACCAATATTTAACTTTATTTGTCCACTATTATTTGGAATATCTAATTGTAAACTAACATCTTTTTTACCTAATCCACCTGATCCATGTATTTTAAATAGTGTTCCATAACTACTATCATTAGTTCCAGAAGAATGAAATCTAGAAATTAAAGTGAAGTTATTAGAATTATAATTTGGAAATAATTGAGAAATAAGAGGACCCATTAAATAGCCTGTATTTGAATTAAATGTAAAGTAATCATTATTAAAAACAGGTTTAGTTGTAAATTTAAAATTATGCCCTAAACCTGTTAAGTCATATACTTCTGTATTATCTTTTTTGTAATTACTACTACTAATATCATAAGAATTTTTATTTGAAGCTACAATCATTGATGTTAAATAATTAGATTGTGGTAAATTACTTACACCGGGAATATCAATAGCAACACTTAAATCTGCAATATATCTTATCCCTTTGGTAGCATGTGGCTTATATCCTAGATATATTGATGCATCCTTTTTTACATCTTTTGGTACTTTAAATGTAGTTGAAATATAATTCCATTTATTTCCTTCATATGTCATTGTTTGTCTAATCTTTATATTACATGCTGGAATATAATTAGATCCATCTTTTTTAATCATCAATACATTTATAATATTATCTTTACCATCCCAGTCACCCGTTCCACAATACCAACAAGAAACTCTATATGATAAATTTGGTGTAACTTCAATAGCTACTTCATAAAAAGTATTACTATCTGTATTTTTTTTATTTCCTTTGTTACTCTTTTGTTCTAAAACATAATCTGAACCCGATGGATTAGCCATCTTTATAGTATTTGATCCTTTACTTTTTTTCATTTTACCATTTTTTATTAAATCAAAACCTTCATTGTTAGCAAATAATTGACTACAAGATAATAATTTATACAATAAAAAGACAATTATTAAAATAATAAATACATTTATAAACTTATCGTATTTACCCATACTTATACTATTTATAGATATTATTTTTAAAATTGGATTGTAAAAATAATATATTAATTTTAGTAAAAATATAAATTTATAGATTAGTTTGTTGATTCAACAATTTTCCATAACATATCATTAAATAAAAATTTATTTTCATTTTCTAAATAAACTCTCATATTATTATTTATATCTGGAACATTATTTACTGTTAAATATTTATGATTAAATGCAGACTGGAATAAAAATTTGTCACCATGTTGATACATATACCAACCATTTATAAACCCTCCTATTAAATGTGAAACTGATAATCTATCATTTTTAATACATAAATAATATTTAGTTTTATCTTTTGATGGAAATGTAGATATATTAACTAAGCATTTTGTGTTATCTTTATCAACCACATTAATCATCCATTTTTGTGGAAAGTGGTAATCATATATCTTGCTCTTAATATTTCCTTTACTAATAAAAAAATTAATAAAGTTATCGGTATGCATTAAAAAATTAAATGATTTATCATTAAAAATTAAATTGATTGGTTTTGTTTTAGAATTACAAATGAGCTTTAAATTTTGATCTTTGTCAAAATCAGGTGACTTTAATTGATTCGGTCCAAATAAACTATATTGATGAGTAGATGATGATTTTGACTTACTATATTTATTTGCTCTTCCAGTAGTTTTTTCTTTATAATATATATCTAATGATGCTTTATTATTACTATCAAATTCAGTAAGATCTGCGCCAAAAATATCAAAATTTTCATTTATATTTTCATCACTATATATTGAGAATCTAACATAGAAAAGATAAAGCATGACTAAACCAATTAGGTAATAAAAACAATCTTTTAATTTAACTTTTGGATCAGTATGTGCAATGTAATATATATAAAATAATCCGAATATTAGTAAATAATTTATAAATAGATGATTGTTATCATTCATTATATAATATATTATATAATAACATATTTTAATTTATTAAATAAATTTAAAGACTGTGATCTTTTTTCCATTCTTTGCTTCCTAGAAATTCACTATATGGTCTAATTGTTGATTCTACTGGGCAAACCGGACACTTCTTTGATGATACACATACTGGGTCCCTCTTATGTGGAACACTCCAATTACTTGGTTTCATATAACTCCAACCTTCTTTAAAATACTTACTGTCATAATCATCACTATCACCACTATCTTCGTCATCCCCTGGATAATATGGCCCATAATCTGGTGTTTCATCATATACATTTGATCTACGTCTATAATGAGGGACACGTTGTGTATTCTCATTTGTGCCTCTATTATTACCCGATGATGCTCTTGCACCAACTGTATCAACATCATCATTTTTATATGTGACATTATTAACAATATTTATTGGTTGAGGTTTTTGATTCTTTTTAGAATTATGCTTAGAATGATGCTTAGAAGGTGGTTCATATCCATCACAATTAGAACCACGCTTATTACTTCTAGTGGTTACCCCATCTGGACAACATCCAAATTTAGATTCACCACACATTAGCTTGGTCTTAGTTGAACAATTGGATCCACTATGATTACTTGCTGTTTTCCCGTCTGGGCAACATCCAAATCTAGTACCATGACAACCTCCAATTAAATGATGTCTATCTGTGTGATGTCTACGTGGGTCTGATCCTGTGCCATGTTTTCCTGTGCCATGTTTTCCTGAGCCATGTTTTCCTGAACCATGTTTTCCTGAACCATGTTTCCCTGAGCCATGTTTTCCTGTGCCATGTTTTCCTGTGCCATGTTTTCCAGATTTTTTGGCTGGAACTTTATTATATTCATTACTTGGTTTCTTAATTAATGATGCTCGAACTGATTCCCTTTTATTTTTATTATCATCCAAAGAGTTATTTAATGTATGTTTTGCTGTATTTGGCTTTCTTTCTTCTGCTAATTTTTTAATTTGTTCTTGCTTATTATCTAATAATTTATTATTACTTTTATCATCTTCTTCATTATCATTATTAGATGTTTTATAATTATTAACATCTTTCTCAGTAGAATCTTTATTATTTTTATTATTCTCTTCAAAATTTTCATAAGTTAATGATACATTTATGTTACTAGAAACAATTATGTAAATAATTGAAGTAAGAAGTAAAACTATAATACTGGTAATTCCATCGAATTTAAAGCTTTTTTTACTAAAATAAACAATAACTAATGATAATAATAATGATATAAGTATTAAAAAAATTGGCTTTAACATTTATCTATATATATAGATTATATTTTTTGTAAAAAGAAAATTAATAAATAAAATATATATAATAAGTATATTATAAGTATATTATGGACAGAGAAAAAGCAAATATCTATAAAAAAGATTCAGTAGTAACAGAATTAGTCTATACAGATTTTATGTTTTTTAAAAATAAAAAGTTACTTGTAAAAGATGAATTTAAAAATAAGAAAGGATTGGTAATGTTTTATGCACCTTGGTGCAAACATTGTAAAAAGAGAGCAAAAATGTGGGAAGAATTAGGTTGTCAATTCTTAAATAAATTTTTTATATCAACAGTTAATGTCGAAAATATAAAAATGGATAATGATCTTATAAAATTAGAATATAATGTAAAAATGTATCCAACTGTATTTTATGCAACACAAAATGGTATCTTGCATAAATATGATGGTATTTTAAATAAAGACGATATAATTTGTTTTATCTGGGATAAAATATAATTATTTATCTTTAAATTTTGAAGCTTTTTTTATAAATTCGAAGTCTACATTTGTCATAACATTTTTTTCTTTTATAACTGTATTTTTATTACAATTTTTTAATAAACATATTCTTTTAAGTTTTCCATTATTATCATATAAATTTTGATATATAATCCTTTTATCTTTAAAAGTATTATAAACTGTTTTACCAGATTTTACAATATTATCATTTAATTTATACGATTTCAAATAAGTTTTTTTACCAGTTGATATTTTACAACCCAATACTAAGTTATTATTTTTGGGTATCCAATCATTTGAAACATCTAAATACCATTTATATAAAGTTTTATAATCATATATATCATTTAATTTATACATTTCTGAAATTGTAATTAATTTCATTCTAAGAATATCATTTGGATATATCTTGAATAGAAGTCTAATTATTTTTTTAAAGTTTTCAATATCATATAAACTATTATTTAAATTATGTACAATAATATCTAAACACTTTTGAGCATAATAGTCATTAAAATTATCAATATGATATATTTTATTACATTCTTCAAAGGAAATACCTTTTCTGTTTTGTATTGAATTCACATTTTCATGTGCATTATATAACCATCTAGATAAATCAATATTAGTCGGATTTTCACTAATATATTTGGAATAATGTTCTCTACATTTTTGACAAGGAATTACATGTAAAATTCTATTATAAAACTCAATTTGTTCATTCCTATTTTCATCTTTATTATAATGGGATATATGATGCATTAAATGCCATAAATATGGCCCCCATAACGAAGTAGACTTATATAACATATATATTATATATAAATTAATTTTATTCTATTAACTTAACACCATTTTTTTGATAATAATCCTTTATCAATTTTTTATGATTTAATAATATCAACTTAATATCATCTGCATATTTTGAATTTAATTTTCCATTTTCACAATCACTTAACATTTTCAATAATCTTTCATATCTTTTCTTAGGTATTTGGTCTTGATAAATACCTATAAAATCAATTAATCTATCAGTATTATTAGTAATCATTTTATCAATTATTTTATCAATATTTATTAATTTCCAATCTTGATTATCATATACTAATGCATATGGTTCTTTTTTATTTGGAATATATACATTTCTATTTTCTGGTATATCTATATGTATTTTTTTTACCATAGATGGCAAAGCCATGTAACATTTATCAATAATTTTTAAAATTTCTTTTTGTGTTAGTTTAACCAAATCTTCATTACCAAATGTATTTATTGTTATATTAAAAGTATTATTGATAATATTATTTGTAGTATTATAATTACAAACTACTTTATTATTAGTATTATTTACTTTTTCCTCTAATTCTTTAATTTTTAATTCTAATTTAGATTCCTTTGATTTTGATATTTTGATATTTGTATAATTACAAGGTGTTTTTCGATTAAGATGTTTAAGTAATCTAGATTTATGAGTAAACAATTTGTTACATTTTTCGCATTTATAATGCATAATGATATATTATAATGATATATTATAAAGTAATATATTTAAATATTTTTTGCATTCTGTATTAAATCACTAATTTTACAATTCAATAACTTTTTACATTTATCAATTGCGGCTTTATTTTTAGGTTTAAATATATAATAATGTCCCTCAATATGAATCTTCTTTTTTGAAACACCAAATACCTTTTTCAATTTATAATTACTGTCTGATATATTTTGCGTATAATCAAAAAGTATATATACATTTACACCATCAATATCTGTTGATGATTTAACAACTCTTTTTTTATCAATCGATTTTGCAAAATTAAACATGCCTTCTATATTTAAATTTCTAACAACATCAACTATTGATATAATGTCACCTTGACTTGCAAGTAAAATATCTTTAACTTTATTAATTATTGAACCAATTGAAAGTTGTAGTTTATATTCTTTAACCTTTTCATTAATATAATTCTCAGATGCTTCATACCATAAAGGTGTTGTTTCCTTATCATCTAAACTTTTTTGTATACTAAGTCTTTCTTTCATTTCAGATATTTTTCTATTAATTGCGTTTATTGTTAAATGTGTGAAACCAATATACCAATTATTATTTAACTGACCTTCTTGATTATGAAGTCCAGGTGACATCATAATCCATGAAGATCTTTTAAATGTTTTACCGAAATTATCTAGTGCCCATTTGACTTTACATTTATAGACATACCATTTTTTTTGACCTTCTTCTGACCAAAGTGTATAATGTGTTCTAATGTCATCAATAGATATATTTGAATATATCGCTTTTGTATTATTAATATCATCATATGAAGTCATTTATTGTATATATATAAATTATATATTTTTAAAGATCAGATTTAAATATTTGTTTAATCTTTTCATCATATGCACCATCAATATAAGAAACAGCCCAAAGATTCCATAAATGTTCATTAATATCCTCATTAGTTAAAAAATGTTTACAATTTTTATTTAAGCAATATCTTAAATATTTTAATTTTGAATTACATTTTATACAGAAATTAGAATTATTACAATCCATTTTTTTAGTAGATAATAAATTTTTGGTATCCATATATATTTTTTATATATATTATAATTTATAATATTTATAAAAAACAGTCCCTCACAAATTTTTGGGTGTTTTTCCAATTCTAAAGTTGAATCACAAATTAAAATCGATTCACAAATTCAAAAATATTTGTGAATCACTTTTCAAAAGTGTTTCATAACGTTGTGAAAATTTACTACTGATACACCAATTTCGTGACCCAATGATATTTTCTTATCTTCATAACCAATAGTACTAGTTTGACCCAGTTTAAAAAACGAAAAGTAAATGCAAAAAAAATGACTAAAAATACATTTTTTATAAATGGTATAATATATTAATATTAATTTAGCATATTCTATAATAATATATTATAATAATCATAAAGTTTTATTACCATAAAAAAATAGAATTTGTGAGGTCCGAAAAATATAAAAAATGTTAAAAAAAAAGAAAAATCTATTACCATAAAATACTGGTTTTTAGCCATTGGGTCACGGAGCTTATATACTGGACAATAATATTATTATGTATTGGGTCACGAAACTGAATATTCAGTTTAAATTTTAACTTAAAAAACTAAAGGGGGGGAAGAATTCAATTTTTCAAAAAAAAATTTGGAACGAGTTGAGATCTTTTTAAAAAGCTAACTTTTCTTTTGTAAAAATAGAATTTGTAATTTTTTTTTATTTTTTATCTGTGAAAATAAAATAGAAAAAATTAAGAAAATGTTGATATTTTAATTGATAATAATAAGTATAATTTTATATTTTATCAATGAAAAAAAAAAGTGTGTTTCATTTTCTAAAGTTGAATCACAAATTTTTTTGCTTTTTCAATTTGTGATTTGTGAATGAACTTTTTTTCACCAGTTAAAAAAAAATATAAAAAAATAAAAATTACTATTTTTTTATAGTTAAAAATAAAAAAATCTCTAAACTTTTTTTACCAGTTAATAAAAATTTAAAAAACATGTTTTTTTTGATAAAAAAAGCCTAAAGTTGAATCACAAATTTTTTTAAAATAAAATTTCAAAATTTGTGATTCAACTTTGGAGTCAGAAAAACACCCTATTTAGTAAATAAAAATCGATAAATAAAAAAACGGACGAAATATATTATTGTAAATAATAAACATTTTAAATTGAGGGACAAAAAAATATAAAAATCAATATAAGTCAGTAATAATTAAGCAATATTATTAAAATTAAATTTTAGTCTATATTTATTAAATAAATATTGTTTTGCTTTTTTCCTAAGATTAGATCGTTTTAAATTACCACTTTGCTTAACTAATGAATTATCTTGATATAAATATTTTCTTCTAACAATTTCATTTGACATAACTATATTAATTTTATAAAGATATGAATAATATGTTAAGATATCATCATCTATAAATAATAAGATTTTAGGAATGTTATACATGTATTTATTAAAATTGTCATTATTTAGAGTACCTTTTTTAAAACAAAATCCAGATACACCATGAATATGAATCATTTTAAATTTAATTGGATTGTTATTATATGAACTTATTCTAAGCTGAATTATTGACTTAGGAAATTTTCTTAAATAATAATTTGAAATAATAAGCCAACTTAAATCTTTAATATTGTCATCATCAATTACAATGATATTATCATCTTTATTTATATTTTTATCTAATATTGGACCAATAAATTTAGTTGCTGGTCCCCAATCAGTATCACACTTTACAATATTAACTTTATCAATATTTAGAACATTATCTGGAATTTTATACTTATTACCAAATCTTATGTAATTATTAGGAATGTATATGTTTATATTATGAAATTGACCTTTAAAATTTTTTTTAATATAAGAAATTATTGTATATAGATTTTTAAATCGCGATGGAATAGTAGTAAAACAAATATAATTCAATCCCGAAGTATTTGACATAATTATATATAATTGATATATAATTATAAATAGTTTAAAACTAAAATAAAATTTATGCACATCCACCAATTTCAAAAGGGCGTCTGTTAGCATCTGGGTCCATTGTTGTTTGTTGCCATGGTGATACCTTAACCTGTGGATTAGGTGGTTCGGAACGTAATTGAAGATTTGGATTACGAAGAGTTTGTCCTACTGTGTTAATACCTACGTGATGTCCAGCCTGGAGAAAATTCTTATCTTTAAGAGTTCCTGCACCCTGTGGGTTTACTTTTGCCCAGGTACTGCTATTATCTTGTGGAAGAAGTTCTTCTGGAGTCAATTGACTTTTTGGAAAACATGATGCTTTTCTCAGATCCTCGGCTGCCTGATTATTAGATGCATTTACAGATGCACTAGAACTCGTTACAACAGCGCCTTCACTTGGATTTCCATCATGACCTAATGGATTCTCATGATTAAGTTGAGTTAAATATTCGCCTTGATCAACCTCACCATCATTTTCAACAGCTTGTCTTCTTGAAAAAAATAATAATGCAGCAATGCCAACACCTAAAATTATTAAACTATAAATTACTGATTTCATTTATTATATTATCTACAAATAAAAAAATTTTACAATATTTTTTTATTATTATTTAATTAATAATAAAAAAATATTACATTTTATGATGTAATTCGTTAAAATTTATGCTAAAATTGTTTTATTATTTGTTATAATTCTTTTTTTCTTTCTTTTTTTATTTTTCTTATTATTTTTAATTTTTTTAAAATTCTTTTTTAAATTATCTATAATAATATCATTTACTAAATCCTGTTTATCAATATTCCCTGTATTATCTGTATTGTCTACACTTTCTGTATTGTCTACACTTTCTGCATTGTTTACACTTTCTGCATTGTCTACACTTTCTGCATTGTTTACACTTTCTGCATTGTCTACACTTTCTGTATTGTCTACACTTTCTGTATTGTCTACACTTTCTGCATTGTCTACACTTTCTGCATTGTCTACACTTTCTGGATTGTCTAACCTATCTAAATTTTCCTGAGTTTTTTCAGTTCCAATGTCTGCTAAATTGTGATTTTCTTTAATATTTGTTTTACTAGATTTTTTAGAATTATTTTTTAATAAACTATTACCTATATATTTCATATTGTCTGGTTCAACATTTTCATTAGTATCACTAAGATAATCTAAATAATCATGTCCATTATCTAATAATTGATCATAAAATTTATAATTCTCATTATAATGTTCTTGATCGATTACTTCTAATAAATCCCATTCACTTTTAAATTGTTGATTTCTAAACCTAATGGCCTTCAAAAATAATTTTATAGAAACCATTTCTCCTTTCTTAATTTTATTCATTGATTCATTATCCTTACTAATAAAAACTTTAATATACATTTTATCTTTTTTTATTTTTATAAAAGGTTGATTATATTCTTCTAATACATCTAATGGAATTTGCTGTTTAAACCAATTTTTACAATTATTATATATTGTCAGTAAATTCTTTTCATCTATATCTGACAAAAATTCAAATAATCTTGTATCTCTATTTTTGTTTAATAAGAAATATGCAAATTTTCTGTTTTCTGATTCTCTAACATCACTCATACATTTTAATAATGGTGTAAAAATAATAACATTTTTCATATTATCTTCATTTTCAATATATTTAACATATGAATAAACTACACCTGATTTTCTACTTGGTTTAGTGTATTTAATAAAATCATAATTCATACTAGTAAAGTCGAGTGCATTGTCATTAATGAAACAGCTTTGCTTATTATCCATAATATGATAAATAAGTACAATTAAAATGGTTTAATTAAACGCAACATATTTTGCGAACATAAACAATGTAGCCATTTCTTAACTTATTTTGTTTAGACATTTCCCAAACTCTATCAAAAGAAAGTAAAGCAGTAACATTACTATTTTTCTGAATATCATAAATAGTAGTTAATGATTTATCTTTTTTATTAACAACTGAACATTCAAGTCTATTATATCTTTCCATAACTTTTGCACAAAATACTGGATCATATGATCGATTTAATCTAATTAGTGACTTATAAATTCCAGAATTATTATAATGATTTTTGAAGAATTCTTCTAATTTTTTTATAAATTCATAAAAATTAGTAATTTCATCATTATTGTATAAATCACTAAATTCTAATTTTAGTAGATATTTTCCATATTCTTCATCTAACCCAAAAGGAACCCTCATTTTAGGTGTAATAATATTTAAACCCCTCTTATCTTCGTATAGAATATTATTATTAACAATTTTTAATTTACTAAAATCAACATCATTAAAGTTCATATTTAGTTATATATATTAAATAAATTTCTAAATAGTTTATAGTTTAATAATGATAGATAAATTCACAAATGAATTACTACATAAATTTGTTAATGAAATAAAAAAAGAGGACAATCAAGAATTATTAAAAGCCCACGTTGTTGATCCAGCAATTTGTTATATATTTGATAGAGTATATCCATATATATTTATAAGTTCGGTTGTATTTATATTAACATTACTATTAGCGATTGTTATATTATTTATATTGATTAAAACTGTACAAAACAAATAATTAAAATAATCTAAATATATAATAGTGTACAATGACAATAAATACAAATGAAAAAAGATTTTACAAATATGGAGATCTCAATAAAATAATGAGTTACATGAATAAATTATCAAGAGTTGCATTAAACAAAGGTGGGAAATATGCGGATAAATATATTTCGCATTTAAATTATGTAATTAAATTAGACAGAAAGATAAATTTAACAAATAAACAAAAAGGCGGTGGTATTTTAGATAGTATATTAGATGTAATATTTTATCCATTCATAAAGATATTTAGCATAATTAGATCAGCATTAAAAAATAATCGAGATGGAAATAAAAATGTTAAAACTAAAAATCCTAGAAATAATTATATAAATGTAACACAACAATCAAAATCAAGTTCAAGACCAAGTTCAATATCAAGTTCAAGATCAAGTTCAAGATCAAGTTCAATTCCAAGTTCAAGTTCAAGTTCAATTCCAAGTTCAAAAAAATCAAGTTCAAAATCAGGTTCAAAATCAAGTTTGGTTTCAAGATCAAGTTCAAGTTCAAGTTCAAGATCAAGTTCAAGTTCAAGTTCAAGTACAAAAATACCATTTACAAAAGGTACTATATTAGCAACCGAATTAAATAAAAGTTTAAATAATAGTTTAATTAAATATAAAGCTTTTATAGATATCAATGAATTAGAAACAATTAGAAAACTAGCATTGAAACTTGGAAAAACAATAGATGAAGCTTATACAGAAAACATACGTATTTCCAAAAAAGACATTAAAGAAAAAACAAAACAAGCTTTAAAAGATATAAAGGCTAATAAAACTTTTAAAGAAATAGATAATTATTCCATTGTTAAAGAACAAAAATATATAATGAATACTCATTATAAAGAATTATTTAATTTGGCACAAGGGATCCAAAATGCTAATTCAGATGACATTAAAAATAAAAAAATTGAAATGGTTCGGAATTTTAGAATTAAGTATAATAATGAAAGGAATATATCAGATGAACCAATAAAAACAATACAAAAAGATATATTTGATCCTATTATAAAAAATAAATCAAAAGATGCAACAAGCATAAGTAAACAAGCTGATTGGAATGAAGCAGCATTTTTGCCATTATTTAATTTATCATGTGATTATACTACAAATAAAGAAAAATGTGAAAAAAAAGTTTGGACAATAAGTGAAATAAATACAATAACTTGTAAATATATAAGTAATAAAAATAAAACAGATTTAATAAAAGAATTACCATTACAAAATACATCTTATTTAATTATAAAAAAAGGAACAATAGTACAAGAAGCATTAGACCAATTACAAATTATTGAAAATCCATCAATAAATACATTAAATACTGGAGATGAAACAACTCCCATAGAATCATGTTTTTCTAATATAACAAGAACACAATATGACCAAAAAAAGAAATCATATAATACAGATTGGAGTACAACTACACAAAGAAAATTTATAACGAATGATGTTGTAATAATAGGAAGAAGTATTGAAGGGGGAATGGAAAAAAACGATAAAGGTCAAGATTTTTTTGTACCCACAAGAGGTTCCGGTATAGAGTTAACAAACTCAGAAAATATTAAAATTAACAAAAATATGTATTTTTTACGTTCAATTATATGTCATGGGGGTAGCACAACTGGTGGTCATTATATAGCATATGTAAAATATGAAGATGATTGGTTTTATACATCAGATAGAACAGTTAATAAAGTAAAATTTAATAAATTAATTGAAGAAAGCAAAAATGAAACAATATATCCATATGCACTTATGTATACAAAAGAAAATAATACTAATAAAGGAAAGCCTATTGGTATTATTAATCCAGGCATGTTATGTTATTTAAATTCAACTATGCAGGCTTTACTTGCATTAGGGGATAATTTTTGGAATTCTTATTTTGCAGACTAATGAATAAAAATTTTAAAATACCTATTATATCTTAATATATAATAGTAGTATGCCAATAAATACAAATGAAAAAAGATTTTACAAGTATGGCGATATCAATAAAATAATAAGTTACATAAATAAATTATCCAGAGTTGCATTAAACAAAGGTGGAAAATATGCGGATAAATATATTTCACATTTAAATTATGTAATTCAATTAGACAGAAATATAAATTTAACAAATAAACAAATAGGTGGTAGTATTTTAGATAGTATATTATATGTAATATTTTATCCTTTTATAAAGATATTTAGCCTAATTAGATCAGCATTAAAAAATAATCCAGAAAGAAGTGCAAAAGTAAATCCTATAAAAACTAGTTATATAAATTTAACAAATCCAAGTTCAAGTTCGAATCAAATAACAAATCCAAGTTCAAGTTCAAGTTCAAGTTCAAGAACAAGTTCAGGTTTAAAATCAAGTTCAAGAACAAATTCAAGAACAAGTCCAAGTTCAAGTCCAAGTTCAAGTTTTACAAATCCAACTCAAAAACAGAAACAAAGTGCAAATTATATAATAAAGGTTGGTAAATCACTACCAATTAATCCAAGTAATATAAATAATTTAATAAAAAATAAAAAAAAGTTACAAAAACAAAATTATAAAAAAAAAGGAAAAGGAGAAAAAATTTTATTTCAATTTAGTAACGAAAGACAAAAAATAATAAAAAAAATAAAGAAAGATTATTCATATTATAATAATTTAAATTCTAGTAAAGAATCATCATCTGGTAATGCATTAAATATAATGTATCATAGTAGTGTTAAAGAATGGGTTGTAGTATTAGGACATGAATGTCAGGGTGGAAGAGACTATTATAATATTTTTGCAGGAAAATATGATAATAAAGACAAATTATATGATAACTCAAGAAATCTATGGGAAAATGCAAGACGTGAAATGAAAGAAGAATCAAGAGGAGTATTTAGTAATTTGGAAGGAATAAATTTTAAAGGAATAATACCAGTAAACCCACGTAATCCAGATTTTACAATAGGACCAAGTGCTATATTTGTAAGTGTAGCACAACCGGATAAATTACAATTTCAAAATAAATCGGAAAATGATAAAGTACTATGTTATACGGAAATGGATAAAATTGCTTTTTTTAAAGAAGAGGAGTTAGATAAAGCTTACGTAACATGGAAAAAAAGTAAAAGTAATAGTAAAACAGTTAATGTAAAAGATATTGGTGGGAATACATGCAAAGTTGGTATATATGCATTAGAAGTAGTATCAAGTTACAAGAGAATTTTAGATGCAGAAAACCCAAAAAAAAATCTAAACCCAAAACCAAAACCAAAACCAAAACCAAAACCAAGCTCAAAACCAAAATCAAAACCAAAACCAAAACCAAAACCAAAACCAAGCGCAAAGTCAAAAGCAGTAAATACAGCCAATCCAAAAGAAGTCAAGGCAGCCAAGTTATCCAAACAAGCAAAGGCAACAGCAATAGCAAAAGCATTGACTAATAAGGAAAAAGCATTAGATGTATTATTAAGAAGAAATCCAAAAACTAATATTAATGTAAAAAATCGATGGCAGAAAGAAAAAGGAAAAATACCAGTTATATATGTTAATAGTAAACTAGATAAATGGAATGAAGGTGTTAATAAATGGGTAGAATATTTAGAAAATGATAATATTGATATAGCAAAAAAAGCATGGGGTATTTTAAATAAACGTGTAAAAAAAAGTTTAAATAATATTAAAAATTGGAATAAATGGTCAATATTATTAGTAATAAGTATTAAAACTATTAAAGATAATAAATATGTTTAAATACTAAACTAATATAAAAAGAAATTAAAGTATATAATTATGTTATTTACAAAATTATATAATATAGCACAACATGTGTTTGATGAGATGGGTCCATGCCATTCAGAATTTATATATCATCGTGCATTCGAGGCAGAATTGAGGGCCCAAAATATACGATACGAAACAGAGAAGAGAGTCACAATATCATATACAGATTCGACAGGAATAACACATACATTAGCAGATGAGCGCATTGATCTGTATGTTTATACAAAAGAGGGACCGATTATATTAGAGTTAAAAGCAGTTGTGAATCCACCTAGAGAATGCGAAATATCACAAATATATAAATATTCAAGGGAATTGAATAAAATAAATTCAGCTAAACAAAAAAGCGGAATATTAATAAATTTTCCCCAAGCCGGAACGAAGATAGCGAGAAAATCAATAGATTTTATTTTATTAGATTTAGAAAAAGAAATTATCATAAACAACACCAAGAGAGAAGATGAAATATGTATTAATCTTGAGAGTGAATTATAATTTATTTAAATTTTTTACCTTTATTATCAGTCCAAGTAGAAGGTGAAAAATGATATATATCATTAGTATTAACATCTTTTATCCAAATTATATCTAAATCTTTATTGACACGCCATATTTTTTTAGCAGCAGATAGAGGTGTATTTGCATTAACAAAAAGATCTTTTATTTCTTTTTCATTATTTAAATTATCGTCTACAATATGAAGATATTTATTCTTTTTTTTTTTATTTTTAGACATCGATAATGTATATAATAAATTAATATTATTAATTATATATTGATTTTAAATAAATAATAATTATTTGCTTAAAGAAAATAATTATTATATAATATATTATATAATGGCTGAAAATGTTTCCCAAGAATTCGTAAATACGATAAAAAAATATGTAGCAATTGATGACCAAATTAAAGCGAGTATGAATGCTTTAAAAGTTGTTAAAACTCAAAAAAAAGAATTAGGAAAGGCAATAATGAATTACATGCATCAAAATAGTATGAAAGATAAATATATTAATATTGGAACAGGTAAACTTAAATGTGTTACTAGTTCAAGATCAAGTGCTATTACTCGTAAACATATAGAGAGTAGATTGTCAACATATTTTAAAAATAAAGATAAAGCACTTGAAGTAACAGAATTTATTTATGATAATAGACCTAAAACAGATTCAACTTCTCTTCGTAGGTCTAAAAATAGAAATACTTAAAGAATACACACTTAATTTAAGTATAATATATTATATATAAAACAATGCGTCGATATAAGGTTTTTAAGAGATTCGATACGAATTGTGGATATAGTAGGAATAATATTAATAAAAAAGTAATTTCATTTAATAAATGGACAATGATACATGGAGATGATGTCATGCGTTTATTTGATATTATGTATGAACAATTAAAAACAGTGAATAAAAATTTTTTAGATATGGAAGATTATGAAACAATGTTAAAAGAATTTATGAGACACGTATATAAATATTCAAATAACTAATTTAAAGAATGATACATATAAATATATATAAATATATTTAAATGAGTTCTTGGGCAGGAATAATAAATCGCAATAATAAAGTATCTAATACAGTGTCTAATACAGTGTCTAATACAGTGTCTAATACAGTATCTAATACAGTGTCTAATACAGTATCTAATACAGTATCTAATACAGTATCTAAAAATGAATCCAATGAAGAAGAGAATAATGAAAAAAAAGAGGATGGAATAATGGTATTTTATAAGAGTTTAGGA
>Ga0233412_10000115_pt1 | contig 43698 bp, 45 predicted proteins | sample Na_anoxic_4_MG_FD_180667 | JGI IMG/M metagenome (GOLD analysis project Ga0233412, IMG submission 180667) | Seawater microbial communities from Saanich Inlet, British Columbia, Canada - Na_anoxic_4_MG | ecosystem: Environmental > Aquatic > Marine > Inlet | place: Canada: British Columbia... | reverse complement strand
AAAACAAGGTTATGAAAGTCGTGGTAATAAAATATTGATTAATGGTCAAACAGGCGAACAGTTAGAAACAGATATATTCATAGGTCCAGCGTTTTATCAAAGATTAAAGCATATGGTTAATGATAAGCAACACGCTCGAGGATCAGGACCAATGGTGGTACTTACAAGACAGCCCGCGGAAGGTAGATCGCGTGAGGGTGGTTTGCGTTATGGTGAAATGGAACGTGATTGTATGGTATCGCATGGATGCAGTCGCTTTACTAAAGGCAGATTGTATGATTCATCGGATAAATTTCATGTATATGCTTGTAAATCCTGTGGATTATTTGCCGTGTTTAATGATGAAAAGAATATTCACCAGTGTAGAACTTGTGGTAATAGAACCGGCTTTTCAAGGATTAATATTCCATACGCATTCAAATTGCTATCACAAGAGCTAATTACAATGAATATTGCTCCAAGGGTAATTACAGAATAATTAGCATAAAATATTTAGAAAAAGTCTCACTATTTTATTAATGAAGAAGAGTTTAGAAAGATTTTTTAACGATAATCTAAAACCCGCGAGGAAAGGTTTTAGAGATAATTTTCCATTTCAAAAAAGATTGGATGAATCTACTAGGATAAGAGAAAAATATCCAGAAAGAATTCCTATTATTTGTGAAAAATGGGGAAATGATGATGATGTTCCTGATATAGATAGAAAAAAATATTTAGTACCCAATGATTTATCAATCGCTAATTTTATGTATGTAATTCGAAAAAGATTAAAACTATCCTCTGATAAAGGAATTTATCTGTTTGTAAATGATCATGTTATGCCTACCACTTGTGCACTTTTGTCTCAATATTATGAAGAATATAAAGATGACGATGGTTTTTTATATATATCTTATAGCGGGGAGTCCACATTTGGATAGAAAATTATATTTAGTAAATATATAAATGTCAAACTGTAAATTTGATCCAAAATGTAGATATGGTACTACGCAAAAATGTTGTTTAAAAACCTTGCACCCTCTTTTCGGAATTAAAGGAGCCGCAACAAATAAAGGTTGTGGTATCAGATTGCGCGAACTAAATAGTGCAAGAAAGCCATCCCCTACCAAATTACAAGGTAGTCAGGTAGCAAGAGAAAATAATATTAGACGACGCGTTGCAGTTATTAAGCAAATCAAAAATTGCATGCCAGATGGGCAAAAATTCAAAGGAGAAGAGTGTAATGAAGTTTATGCATATGGACCGGTATTCGGATTAGCTAAGAAACCCAGATACGGAGGCAAATGTAATAATATCTATTCCGCCAATGGAGGATCGGGTTCAGATGTTACAAAATGGAGACGGTTGTACGGCGGTTCGAGACAGTTATTTAATACTGCTTCATGCAAATACGCGTGCGATCAAAAAATAACTGGTCTTGGATTATTGAAGTTTTAATTACTATAATACTTATTATAAATTATCTATTAAATAATATATAATGAACAAATTTGTAGCAGAATTTTTAGGCACTTTCTTTTTCCTGTATGTTATTATGGCAACTGGGTCAGCTATTCCAATTGGATTAGCTTTAGCAGTGGCAATTATGGTATTGGGTAAATTCTCAGGAGGAAACTTTAACCCAGCAGTTTCTGTTATGATGGTTGCTGCGGGTAAATTGCCATCTGAAGATCTACTCCCATATATCATTGCCCAAGTGGCCGGAGGTTTAGCAGCTTTAGAATTATACAAAAGGGTAAAAGCATAGATATATATCTAGATTTCTTTCTAATCTAATTATATATTAAAATGAGTGATAATCGAATATTACCTAAAAATTTTTGGACAGAACATCAATATAATGTAGGCATGAATGATGGTAAAGAAATTAAATGTTATGGTCACCGCATAACTGATAAAAAAATGATGGATGATTTATTACGTAAATCATTAAATGCTATTAAAAATACTGCAATAGGAAATACAAATATACTTGAAAATGAAATTGCATTAAAATCTACATCACCACAACCAAGCGACCTTACAAAAGAAACACTATCAGTCGCTCCTAGAGATACTATGAACAAAGTAAAAAATCTCAAGACAATCATCAATACCGCAAGAGTTCAAGCAGATGAAGGAACCCAAAAAATGGCGTCTAAATTGCCACCTGTAACAGCTATATCGACTGTGCCAGCTGTATCGACTGTACCAGCCGTATCACCTACAACATCGCCTGCGACAACACTATCAAAAAATCCTCAACCCATGGTACAACCCATGGTACAACCCGCTTCAGAGTCTATGACATCAATTCCACAACAACATTTAGAAAAGGCTATAGCAGCTGCCGGCGATGCTGCTAAATCTGCTGCTGCTGCTGCTACTTCTACTTTAAACGCTGCGCAAAATACTGCGAAAGATGGTATTGCAAAGCTTGAAACAACTCGTGATCAAGCGTCAACAACTTTAAAGCAGGCGGTGAATAACATACGAACTAGAGCGGGAGAGTTCTTGAGTAATCTTGGAAAAGGGATGGTCCAAAAAGGAGGGAGGAAAACTAAACGCAGAAGATGGCGAAGAAAACGTAAAACAAAACATAAACGTAAAAAGAAAAGAGCAACTCGTAAAAGAAAAAAACGTACTAGAAGACGAAGATAAAAATAATTTGAATTTTTTAAACAATTCATATTATTTAGAGACCATTGGGTTGTATATCCATATCATCTACTAGATCGTGGGCATGATATAACTTATATCCCTTCCAACCAAGTCGAGTTGGCTTACCAAGTTCTTTCTCAAGGAACTCATATAATTCTTTACCAGTTGGTACTTTACCACCATACAATTCACTAAACCATTCCTGAAACTCATTAAGAACATCACGTTTCTTAATCTTGGATCCATCTAATTTCACAATACGCTCTTTTAAGAATCCTGTAAAATAATCCTGTTGCGCTTTATATTTTTGAGTAGGAGCAAGTACTGCATCACAGTCAGTAACGAGACCATCCGTCTTAAACAGAATTTCAACCAACATGCTTGTGAAGATAGGAATCCATCTTTTAAATTTTTTATCAATATTTCTATCAACCTTAAATTCCAAATCTTCAAGTTTATCTGAAGGGTTGTCCACAAACTTAGATGCAAAATTACAAACTCTGATTCTACGCCAAGTACCATCATCGGCACTTTGAATATCAAACAAATGATTCGTACACACCGCTAATGTAAACTGTGGGATAAAAGTAACAGTGTCTTTAAATAGTGCTCGACCTTGAATAGGATCACCACCTGTAAGCTCTTTCATAATACCCTCATTCATCTTTGTGTTTTTCGAAGGCTCCTGCATTACTGCGTATCGAAGTCCTTTTAATTGAGCAACTTCAGGTGAAACACCTCCAATACTACCTCTTTTCTGTGTAATTAAAGCCAGCGGAACAGATCCCTTATACTCTCCTAAGACTAATCCCATCAGTTCTACCAATTTTGATTTACCATTTCTACCGCATCCAGTATAAATATGAAAGGTCTGATTTCGATTATCTCCAATCAATACACTCGCCAAATGTTCCCACATATATATATTCAAACTAGGATCTGGAAACAATTGCTCCATAAATTCAGTAATTTCACTCCTGATCTCAACATGCTCGTCATCCTCTGGATTATATTCAATATAATTTGTATTTGTACACAACGATAAATAATCATCAGATCTACTTTCACGAAATTCTTTTTTCCCCATATCCAATACTCCATTCTTAAAACTTAGAAGATCCGTGTTTTTATCCAAAAGATTAATGAAATTACCATCAAAGAAGCATTCACAGCACTCTCTCATAATATTTTGTTTCCATGAAGTTTTCTTTAGTTTTAATGCCATTTTAGATAAAGCCGTATTTTTCAGTCTAAGCTCTTTAACTTTCTCGCCACCCGCATCATCTGCCGTATTAATAAGATGGACATATGCATGTATTTTCTTTGCATATAATTTATTGATTCTAGTTGATAAAGCTTGTCTCAAAGTAGTTCCACAATCGATCTCTTTCCACTTACCTCCTTTATACTCATACCAAATCTTATTTTTGATATTTGTACATTTATATTTACCTTCAAACATCACATATACCAATCTGGCCACATCATACTCATTGGGCTCTTCACATTCAACAGTCTTGTTTAAATGATAATCAACGCATTCGTTTTTGATTTTATCATAATCATCAGGACAACATTCTCTAGCCCAATATCTTAAGCTACCAAGGGTTAATGCACCATTTCCACCGTGCTCGTGCCACATCTTATAACAATCATTATCTACCCAATTAAATTTGTCACTTTTTGCCGAAAATTTAAGCCAAATAGGATATAATAATGGAGAAACAGTTTTAAGTGCCCAACCTACCTCCATCCATTTATCGTAAGGTTCGTAATAGTTTTCATTAAGCATATTAACCATATCATGTGCCATAATTATATCATATTCATCGTTGGTTTTAGCCATTTGTAAAATTTGATCCACGACAGCATTACATTTTTGCTCACTATCGATGGTTTCAAATATTCCCATTGAAAATAGCTGATTATTGTTTCCCCCACCAGAATTCATCTTGATTTTTGCCTTTCGTTTCCCTTTAATAACTTTCCATTTTTTAACCAATTCTTCAGCTGAATCTGTCAAAACTGCCTGTTTTAAATCTAAATTTCTAGCGCTGACATCTTTCAATATTTTTAATGCGCCATTTTTCATATTTATCGGAAAATCTTCAAATTCTAAATCATCATCCTCATCAATATTAATTGCATATATTTTTCTAATTTTGTATGCCTCATTTCCTGGCTTTTTTGAACCAAATACTTGCCATTTATTGATTCCACTAGGAATCTTACTATCCACCAAAGAATCATAATCATTAATCAAGGGAAGATCTTCAAAGATATTATCAATATCTTTTAATACTTTGTCTCTAATTGCCATTTGAATAGCATATGGAACACATATATCAATAACAATATGAATGCCATCTTTTGTATATTCATCATTTGTTGTATTCGCATTATCTTTTTCAAATATAAAGACACGCGGTGCTTCTTCATAAGTATCATGATTCCACTCCATAAAAGTTCTAATTTTTTCAATAAATAATTCAACTAAATCAATTATATGCTCATCGGTATGTTGTCTCTCATCTATATCATTATTATACCGTTCATCTATATCTATTAGCATGGGCCCTGCATTTTTCCTTTGCGATTCAGTTAAATAACTTGGATTTCCATCTACAAATACATTTTTGTGATACAATTTCCAAAAATCATCCATCGCCTCATCGGGAATACTAAATTTTCCACCATATATTCCCATGGATGCATTGCCTATTTTTGTGTGGGTAATTTCCTTACCATCCTTATGTTTATGTAATGCAAGAAATCCATTTAATGTTATCGGATAATTACTCATTGTTTTTGGTATATATACCCGGACATTTTTTTATATCAATTTATTTTTAACGTTCATAATTAGTATTTGGGGGGAGTTTTTAATAATATATTACTACATAAATCAGTTGATCATATTTAATATTTTAGTATAAACATTTAAATATTTCTAAACATATAATTTAAAATGAAAAACAAAAACAAGGTTATCTCAAAAAATAGTACAAAACGTCTTCTTCTTGATGTAGCAGATATTATGCGAAATCCATTGTGTGAACAGGGAATTCACTATATTCATGATGAGGGTAATATGTTCAAAGGTACGGCTATGATTATTGGCCCTTCAGATACGCCATATGCGCACGGATTTTATTTTTTTAAGTTTAAATTTCCAAAAGAATATCCATTCAGGCCTCCAACATTGACATATTGTACAAATGATGGCGTTACTAGATTCAATCCTAATTTATATCGTAGTGGAAAGGTTTGTGTTTCTATTTTAAACACATGGAAAGGGGATCAATGGACATCCTGTCAAACTATAAGAAGTATTCTTCTTACTTTAGTTACATTACTAAATGAGAATCCACTAACTAATGAGCCTGGATTTTCACCTACTCATCGATGTTGTTTACCATACAAGAGAATGGTAGAATATAAAAATTATTCGGTTGCGATCCTAGGAATGTTGAATAAGGGATCGCTACAAACAAAATTTTCAGCATACCATCCTATTCTTAAAAAGTATTTCTTGGAGAATAAAAATAAAATTATGGAGAGATTAACTGAACTAGCGGACAATGAAGAAATGAAGAATCTAGAAGATAGAATATCAGTATATAATATGTCTGCAAAGTATGATTATGCGGATTTAAAGATCAAATTTGAAGAAGAAATTCAAGCATTACATTAATTAAACAAAAATTGAAATAAATATAAAATATATATTTAACTCATAAGAACCATGCACTTTTGTACAGTATGTCAAAACATGTATTACATTCGATTAACAGGAGAAAATAAAGATCAACTAATATACTATTGCAGAAAATGTGGACACGAAGACGATGAACTAATTGCATCATTGGAAAACGTCTGCGTTTCTCAAACACAACTTAAAGCATCTGTTAGTTCCTACGAACATATTATCAATAAATATACCAAACTTGATCCTACTTTACCTCATATAAATAATATTAAATGTCCTAATTCTGCTTGTACGTCAAATGCATCAAATGAAGAAAAAAAGGATGACGATAGCTCTTCAGATAAAGCAGATATTCTATACCTTCGATATGATGATACCAATATGAAATTTGTATATCTGTGTACAGAATGCAATACTGTATGGAAAAGTGCGGATGATAAATAAATTGATTAATATATTGTAATAAAAATAATATCATATTACACTATATTAGATGTCTCAACCCGATGAACCCGAATTTCCAGATAATGAAGAAATTATTATGCCAGGCGACGAAGAGCTAGCACAGCAGTATACATACCCTGAAAATGTAGATTTGATTGACGACGATAGTGATGATGATTTAACCTACGAAAGGTCTTCTACTCCTACTGAAGATGCTGTTGATGATGATGATGATGTTGATGATGCAGATGATGTTGTTGATGGTGATGATGCTGAAGATAATTTAACGGATAATCAGGTCATGAAACAAACACCGCTTCCATCCGGTATTAATCCCGCTTTATACGAAGATGAAGAAGATAAAACTGATGAAGAAAATGAAGATTCTGATGACGAAGATAATCTTAAAAAACTAGAAAGAGATATAGATAATGATAAACTCATTGAAAGTCATCCTGAAATTATACAAAATAATTATAATGAAATTTTAGCATTGTGTAATATTGTTAGAAATGATAAAGGTGTTATTGTAGATGATTTACATCGTACATACCCATTTATTAGCAAATATGAATATGCTAGAATTGTAGGCATTCGAGCTAAACAAATCAATAATGGCGCTGATCCATTTATTAAAGTAGCGCGCGGTGTTATTGATGGTTTTACTATTGCAAAGCTTGAAATGAACGCCAAGAAAGTACCATTTATAATAGCAAGGCCATTACCTAATGGTAGTAGAGAATATTGGAAAGTACAGGATCTAGAAATGATTCACTTTTAAATTATCGTTTTAAATATGCTCTATTTCTAGCTAAATAAGAAAATAATTGTCTTTTTGATTGATTAGGGTGGGCATTTTTAAATAATCTCCCAGATTGCCTTACAGTAGTTAAGGGAAATTGAATATTCTGATATTTACTTGTTGTTCTAGGAAGACAACTTCCATTTTTCCAGCAATCTTTTAAAACAGGGTTTCTTCTTCCCACAGATATGACAGGAAATAATTTTGTATTAGTATTTGATTGATTCCATCTCCCAGATTGATTCCTAGGATATGAAATATCACCTAACCCACCACCTCTAGAATTCTTTGTATCAAATATTCGTTGTCCTTGTTTATTTGTATAAAATTTAAACTGACCATGACAACAATTATTTTTATTGGATGAATAATAAGGATTTGTTAAATTTTGAAAATAGTAGGGTGTATTATAAATATTTGGTTTTTCACACTCAATCACACCATTTTTGATATACTGTAAATCACAACATTTACAACAGTCACCACAAGTGCCATTATTACAAGCAATAGGCTTTGGACAACAATTAGAAATATCTATACATACAGTTGTATCCCATTTACAATTTGATGTAGACATTATATATATATATCAAATATTATCTAGTTTCCCATTGTTGCAACTTATTACAATATTGACCATTAACGGTATCAATAGTTGTTGTTACCGGTGGATCACTAGGAACAGTATAATATTTACATCCAATGGGAGGTCCTTCCCCCCCATAATATAAATTATCAACCTCCTTTTCATTTAATTGGGATATTTTTTCCCATGTTAAATCTAAGTTTTTTCTACAATTGGATTTAATGTTTAAATTATCTATATTTACTGTATCTTGATTTTGTATCTTTCCATTTCTAACAACTAATTTATATTTATTATTTGTAGAATTGGTAACTACGCGGTTTTGGTATTGATCAGTACGTTGTTGTAATTTAAACCTTTTCCAATTTACTTTACGCCATCTACCTCCACCGGGTGTTGCTACTTTAAGCTGTTGAACATTACGCATTACTTTGGAATGATGTGCATTTGAAGGAGCTAGAACATTATGTGAAGGTGTATTCATTCTTGGACAAGAAGGTTTTTTAAAATTTAAACAACCGTGCCACCTAGGCTTTGGATGTTTTCGCACAATACCACAGCAATTACAATCATTTTTAAAATTTAACATTGTAATAAAAATATATTATTTTTTAATAATAATAACAATATATTTAACAACGCCATCGATTGGCACACGATAAACAACAAACAAATGTAGTTTCAGGTTCATCTGCAGACCTTGTTTGCATTGTATAATACGTGCATTTTCTATTTTTGCATTTCCAGCATTGAAATTCGTCAGTTGCTATAGTATCATCAATTTTGCCAGCATTGTTGTCTCTTTCGATTTTAGCATCTACTAAACGTTGCCATTTTTCAGGATACATCTGATGATGTCTCATAAATGCTAATTCGTGTGGTTGAAATTCGAGTTTTTTTAATCTTTTCAATAAAGTGGCGTTACCGACTGTACCCTTTTTATTCAAATTATTATAAATACTCTTGAATTTATCGATATAAAGAATGGCAAAGTATTTATTTTCCCATTTTCGAACTACCTTTTTATCCTTTGCAATCTTAATTGCATAATTATATATACCTTTCTCTAAATTTTCTGTTATTTTTTTCTTTCGGATAAGCCTATTCAATCTCTTACGTATATTCTCTCTGAATTTATCTGGATTGTTTATGGTTGACATGGTTACTTATGTTTTTAAAGTGATCTGTTTCTAAATCAATTTATTTACAAACAAACGTTTAGAAATAAATTAAGTATGAGTTATAATGCAACCAATACCAATATTAGGTTTATTGCCATATTTATACTTAATATATCAGTATAAAAGTTATAGAGCATGGATGATATTTATAAATGGTATATGCTATCATTATAATGATAAAAATACAACTCTTAGATATTATGACATTCTATGTAATGCTTTAATTGGTTATTATAGTTTCCGTACAAGACAATCCACATATATGGCCGGTTATATTGGAAGCATTTCTTTTTTATTCAATAATTTATTATTTTATAAATCTCAAATTAATGAAAGAAACTCGTATATTGTCCATGTATTATTTACCCAATGGCCTATTTGTTATCTTTTATTTAATGAATTAAATTGTAAATTAATATGAATATTCTTCTTCAGATAATTCAGATGTTGGATCATCATCACTCAATTCATCTTCATCATCATCATCATCCTCATTTAGTTCTTCCTCGTCAGTTTCAACTCCATATTTCGCATCATCATCATCCTCATCTTCATCTCCACTCTCAGTATCTTCACAACTTTCTTCTTCGCTCGGACAAACAAAATCTTCATCTTCTTCTTCATCATCAACGATGAATCCGTCTTCTTTGGAATACCCTTCTTTTGTTTTAAAATGTTCGGGTATCACCTCTTCTTCGCTTTCCTCTTCTTCGCATAAATCATCAAATCCTCCAAATAATTTTTCATAAACCTTTAACCATATTTCCTTGCTAATATCACATACTTCATCATCTTTTGGTATTTCATTATTATGCATGATAATTAAAAGATTGCCAAAATATAAATCTTTATCAATAGGGGGAGGAAGATCATATTTATTTTCACTATTTGCTCTTCCAGTATCTTTTGAATAAACTGATACCCACTTATTTTCATATTTCCATGTATGCCGTTTTTCAAAATCAGTTGCTTTTCTAAATTTACATTTTTTATATAATTCTTGCAAATTTACATTTTTAATTGTTTCTGTTTTTACAGTTCCTGCTTTAGTTATCATTACTACCTTTGTCATTTTGTATATCCATTTCGGAAATGGTTTAAATAGTTTCTCTGAAATAATAATAATAGATGAGATATTATCCAAATGAAAGTATTGATCTTAGAGATATGAAACGTAAATTAAATGATTATAGTTGTAATGAAGAATCTGATAAAATATTATTGACGCAATATGGAATGTTTAAATATGTAAAAAATGTACTCATGGTATCAAAATTTAATTTAATGGAAGAAGGGAATATGTCAATAAAAAAATATATAAATAACGTTGATTTTATAATAACGCCTAATAAATGGGGTAAAACTGACAAAAGATATCAACTACCCTTTGTTAATGAAATAATACAATTAAAAACCTATAGTTTCTCTCCAAGAAAAGGTTCAAAGTTCAAATTTGTTGTAGAGGAATCATCGAACGGAGCAGTAGATTATTATTTCATGAGTCCCGAATCTTATGACAATCATTCTTTAAAAGAAGACATTGGTTCGTTCTTAGATAAACTTAAGTAATCTATTTAGTATATAATGTTGTTGTGGATTTTTCAACAAATCGTAATTTCATTGGTTGTAATTGTGTTAATACATTCTATTTATAGATTTTTGCAAAATAATTTGACTACACCAAAAGTAAGAGATTTAGTCAATAAACCAACTAAAAGATACGAAGAAATATATAAAACTTTTGAATCAGATGAAATAACATCTAAAGAGGAAATAAAAAAACCATCAGATACTTCCATGAAAAATGAATTGCAAAATTATTTGAAGGAATTATCTTCAAAAAGTACACCAATGGCAACAGAGGTAGATCAAAAAACATCTCAACCTAGTATACCCGAGGCAATGTCTTTTAGTGACAATTTTACAAATGCATATCAAACTTTATAAACAATATAAAGAATCATCGATACTTATTATAATAATGAGACTGACATCAAATGATCTAAATTATATAATGGGTGATTTTCCTAATATTAAACTTTCTTATGTTAAAAATATTCATAAGAAAGTTTCTTCAGCTAATATTTTTTTAGCAATTCCAAAAGGTGGAAAATACTTTGCATGGTTTAGAAATTTTAAAAAGTATTCAGTGTGTGTTTTTTTGGAAATTGATAACAAAAAAAATTCAATTAAGGGGATTACCATTAAACCTTGCTGTTTCAAAGATGATTTATGCAGTGGATTAGGAACACTTGTATATGGTACCACGGTATACTCTAATAGACAGCCATTTTTCTTTGTAGAGGATATTTTTTATTATAAGGGACAAGATTTATCACGCTCCAATCAACTTGAACGACTTAATATAATTTCACAATTAATGAATCAAAATATAAAACAGACGGTATTGAATAAAAGTAATGTTATTTTTGGAGTTCCTATCATGACCAAAAAGCGTAATTCGATTGATAAATTAATTCAAGATTTACCATATGATTTATACTGTATTCAACATAGATATTTTAAGAAACATATGAATTTTCTTAATGAGCGAATTAAGATTAATACAATCTACAAGAAAGTGTTTATGGTTAAAGCGGAAATAGCATGTGATATCTATTCTTTATATTTTAATACACTAAACTCTGAACTAGAAAAGTACTCAACCGCGTTTATCGCAAATTATAAAACAAGTATATGGATGAATTCATTATTTAGAACAATTAAAGAAAATGATAATTTAGATTATCTCGAAGAAAGCGATGATGAAGAAGAGTTTGAAGACATTAGTTTAGATAAATTTGTAGATACAAATAAAAAAATAAAAATACTATGCGTTTACAATTCTAAGTTCAAAAGTTGGATGCCTCTTGAACCTTTAGAAAAAGGAGATATTTGTAGTAAACAGGATATTATGATAATCGAAAAAAAAAATAGATATTAATATATATATATAACATGGCTTCATTAGTTAATAAAACAAATGCACATACTGGAGGATTTTTATCATCAAACGAAGGACCGGTTGTAGGATGTACTGGAAAAGGATTTGGTGTCAATGGATGTGGTATAAAAACGTATCGCGGTTTAGTTGGTCAAAGTGGAGGAAAGAAGAGACGCAGATCTTCAAAGAAGAAGCGTCGAAGAAAAAAGAAACGTAAAACAAGAAAACGCAAAACAAAAAATAAAAGGCGAAAAAGAAGACATAGAGGTGGTGCTACTACGAATTTTCTTGCTCCTAGAGAAGGACTTAGAGCATTCGCTACTCGAGGCGGTAATGGAAGTAGGGGACTCTCTGTAGCAGAAAAAAGAACATTACATGGCGGCGGCAACACCCACTACAAGAATGGGAGAAAGCCTAAGCACAGGCTGTTTGGTGGTGGTGTAGGTTACGGCATGACATCTAAAAATGCAAGCGTGCAAGCTGCATCAGGTGTACCAGCAGGTACGGGTCAGGGTTATCATTTATCAGCAGGAACATCTGTTACAGGATATAAAAATTGCGGATTAATTCCCAATTTCAAACTAGGAGCTGGACGTAACTTCAAAGGTCCGGCAGATATTCAATCAGGAGCAGGAAAATCGGTTGCAGCATATAATCAATATAATTCGGCCGGTTACGGTTATCTAAAACCTACTCTTAAAGGAAATGCAGATATAGCAGGTTATCACGCACCCATCACCTCAACTTCAAAATCTCAAAGATGCGGAACGGGAGGAAAGAAAAAGAAAAAGGGCGGGACGCGTAAAAGAAAAGGAGGTAGCATTAATGCGCTATTAAGTCCGTTTAAATTGGCATATGATGGTGTTACTGGTGGTATTCATAAGGGTGCCGATAAAATGCACTCATTAGCAATGTTTTCGGATAAAGCCGGGGGTAGCGGCTGTTCAAAGAGAAAACGTAAAAAGAAAAGCAAAGGTAAAAAGAGAGGACGTCGCGGAGGCCGTAAAACACAAAAAGGTGGATATGCGCAATATGGTAGTAATACGCCATTAACAAGAACATTAGAGTTACCTGCAGGAGCACAAGGTGGTTCGTGGGAGGGACAGTTGGCCAGCCCACCAACCTATACAGCTGGTAATTTTTGTCAAGATAATTATAATCACTTTACTGGAAAAGGTAGTCCTTCGCCAGTCTTAGATCAGGCAGCTCCTGCCGGTAAAACTATGTCATTGTTATAAGAGACATTTTCCGTTTAATAATGAACTATATGGTTCGGTATTAACTTTCATTTTTTTAGATTTTTTACGTGCCGGTACTAATTCCCAATTATCATCTTTATACCCTTCGACATCCGTCATTGATATAGTAAATTTTTGCGTATTATACCATCTACGCCTTTTATCCCAGTGTCTCTTAAATATATCATGTTGATCAATAAAATCAATTACTAGCTTTTCACCAGTTTTTCGTAAAATTCTTCCAACAGCCTGACGAACATCTTTTTTAGGTGTTGACATTACAATAGTAGTCAGTGTTTTAATATCTAACGCTTCCTCCGCCATTTTATATGTAGCAACAACTATATTTTTACCTTCAGTAATTTTCAAATCCTTTTCCTTCATGCCCCCAATATAATAACCAACCGTAGCAAATCCTCGATGTTTAATAGCATCATGAATATAAGTTAATTGTGTTTTCCGGTGTCCTATAATCATTATCTGCTGTTTATTATTTTTAGTCCAAATATCCTTTACAACGGATAAAATAAATTCGGTCCTATGGGAATATTCACATATTTTACCTATCATTTTTACATAATCTGGTTGACCTCTATAATTGCGCAAATTTCTACTAAAATCAGGATCATCATTTATATAATTAATAGCTTTTACCTTAACATTTTCTTGAGGACCGCGTTTCCAGCAAGCTTCTACATTCCCTATAAACATTTTAAATACCTTACTTAAACCATCTTGTCTATTCATAGTAGCACTTAATCCAAGCATATATTTAGTAACAGCCTTGAATAATACTCTACTAAAAACCTCTGCCGATATATGGTGAACTTCGTCAAAAATCGTAAACCCGAAATCTAGAAATAAGGTTTGATCATAATCTTTCATAGATAATGACTGTAACATACCTATTACAACATCTTTGCCTTCAACCTCAATTATAGGACCTTGTATTCGTCCAATTTTAGCAGCGGGCATAAACTGTTCTAATCGTTCTTTCCATTGTCTCAACAAGAAATCTTTATGTACAATAATCAGGGTCTTTTTTTTTAATTGCGCTATTAACCAAATCGCCATACATGTTTTACCTGCTCCACAATCCGCTTCAATCAACCCACCTCCCTTATTTTTGGCAGCTTTTAACCATTTCTTAACAATTGGCTTTTGATAATCTCTTAAACCTCCTTCAAATGGGATATTTATATCGACACCATCGGGGGTAATACTAGCTTCTGGATCTCCATAGTTTTCCAATCCATAAAATTTTGGAAGATACATCTTTCGTTTGCTCTCTCTATATACTGCAAATGCGGGTGGAGATGCTAGTGAACTTTTAGGAACAAACGGTTTCACTGTCAATTCTTTTCTTATCAAATTTATATCATCAACTTCCAAATACTCTTTTAATATTGTATAACCTTTAGGTCCTAGATAGGTTGTAATTTCATTCATTATTGTATTTTGACGTTCCCTTTTTATATACATTTCAATTTCCTTCAAATAAAAAATATAATTATATGATATATGAAAAATTTACTAAATATACCAAAGAGTCATAGACACTATTACATACTATCTCTTGTTCTCATTCTTTTTATTATTTTTCCCATTGATATTCCAAGAGAACTAGGCGCTTTAGTTGATTCAGTCCTTGGTAAAATTGTTATTGTTGTAATGGTTTTGAATTTATTTATGGCACATCCTGTTGTAGGAGCAATTGGCGCAGTTGCTGGTTATGAATTAGTTAAACGTTCAGCCGGTCAAGCAGGTGCTCATTCAACGGTTATGAGTAAATTTATTCCTAGTGAAAAAGCAAAAACTTCTAATTTGAATATGTATAATCAATTCCCTGTTACTGTTGAGGAGATTGTAATTAAAAGCAAACTTCCTTACTCATTCAACCTTTCAAATCCCGCTGATAATGCGAGTTATAAACCAATTCAAGAAGACATGCATTCTGCTACAGCCATATAATAAAATAAATATATTTTAAAATAATTATATATTTATTTTTATTTTTTTTTCAAACCTGAACCTGAACCTGAATCTGAAAGCGGGACCGGATTAGTTGCCATTGGAGCCTCGCCTTCATTGTTTGAAAAACACATCATTGCAATAGCTGCAATTACAATAATAATTATAAAACTTACTAACATGGTTATTACCCAGGCAGGAATTCCTTTATCGGGAATTAGTGATGCTCTTACTGATGACGTTCCTCCATCATCATCCATTCCTGTTATAGCCTCGCAATCATTAAAAATATAATAACTACTATCTTTTGAATCTGGACCCTGGGAGCCTATTGGATTTTTCATCAAAACCACGTCTTTATTTGCAGCACCTCCTATAGATTGAGCTTTTGTATAAGAAATGGGATCTATTAAAGTTTTTAGTGTTTTAAGATCGCTGGAATTTATTGTAGCAGTACTATCTAAACCAAAAACAATAATATTTACCTTACCACTACACGGTTTATATGGATAAGATCCAACATAGTAATAAAATGGTGATGATGGAACCACATCATTTAGAGACCATTGTCTAACATTTACAGTTTGAGGAGATTTATCTTCATTTGAGATATTTGGAATTATTTTGGAAAAAAAACTATTCGATGCACCTTTACCGTCTTTTGCTATGACAGGAATGCAAACTAATAAAGAATCGCCCATTGGATTTTTATGCTGAATAACCACCTCAGCTGCCGTTTGCTGTCCTCCAAAAAGATGAAATGATGGTTGATATATACGGACATCTGTTACTGTGACATCAATTGAATTAAATTTTACTGTATTTTTGCCATCTACTTGAATCTCTAAATAATCTCCCATGTTTGAAATAATTGCAGAACTATTTGGATTATATTGAAAACTATATGAACAATCTTCTCGACAAATTTCTTTTGTATTTTTAATATTTATAGGATTTGATGAACAACTCATTTAATATAATACTACAATAAAAAAATATCCATTTTATGTATATATATGAAACTTTCTAGAAACAAATTACATAAGATATTAAAAAAAAGATTTGAAACTAAGAAGAAGTATCGAAAAAAAAAGAAACAAAAAGGGAAGATAAAAAGAAGTTTTAGAGAAAACAAACTAAATCTAAAGAAAAATACCCTGAAATATCATTCGCAAAAAGGCGGTCTCACCTCCGCTGAAAAAAAAATATTTAAAAACAAAAAAAAAACTAGTAAAAATATATTGACAATGGCCAGATATTCATGCAACTCCACAAAGGATGGTACCAATATCATTCAAAAAATATTGTATATCCAACTTCTTATTCTTAATTGGAGAAAGCTTTATTTATCTGGCGCCAATTGCTATATCGTTCCATATTCAAGACAAGATAATTCAGGGTATATGAAATTATTTGGACAGTACGCAAATCAACCACCACTTGAGGAATTAACGAACCCCAACCAAAAAGCAGTATTAAATGATAAATTTTCGTGTCCATATCCCAGTTCCAATAAGAAGGTATTTTGGTCTCCTTTACATAATATGGCTTGTCAAATATTAGGTTATTTTGTCATACCCGAATGGTGCTTTGCCAAAAATGTAGATAATCTACAAAGGCGCAATTTTCTTGAGCTGTTTAAAAGCGAACTTGGAAAAGAAGATATAATTATTTTTGGACCAAATCAAATTGTCCCAGGAGAGTCTTATTTAAATGGAGAAAAAAATTACTGGAATAAGGAAGAAGAATTAGAGAGTTGGAAAGAAATATGTAAATACATTATCACTCCGGATAGTGATACAACCATAAGCACCTCTTTATGGATGCAAAATACATGGGGATATAAATATGGAGGCAGTATTGATATAGATTGTAATTTGCAATGGGACGAAGAGAAAGATTGTGAACCGCCGCAATCGCGATTAGCAAATCTTTCTCAAAAGAAAGAAAATATGACAGAAAGAAAAATGGAAATATGGGGTCAAATAATGACAGCCAATGCGATAAGTCAAGTAGCCTGTCTTAAAAAATACACTATTGGAAAAAATAAAGATTTGTCGAAAGCCACAAAAGACGATATGGAAAAAAAGGCAACCGACATCGCGAAGAAGCTGGAGAAGGAGAAGGAGATAATGGAAAAGATATATAAGGAACAGATGGAAGAAATGGGTAGTCTGTCTTTTTTTAATGAATCGAATAAAATCGACGAAGATATTGAATCGACAAGAAATAGGATGATACGTCGCGGTTTGCAAACGGCCAAAGTAGCATGTATGAAGATTAATACCATATTTAATACGTGTACAACTAGTAAAGGGGATAACATTATGTCTCTCCCATATGTGGCACTTACAAATATGTATTTATTGGCACCAACAGATAAAATGTTAAACTATTGGTGGCAAAAAGAAACTTTATTATTTGTACCTTTACTAGAAGGTTCAAACGACGAAGCCAAATTAGACGGTGATATTCCAATACCAAAAAATTGGAAGGATGCTGAGGAAAAAAAATTAACACAAACATTACCTGAAAAAGTCAAGCAATTAATATTAAGACGTGTCAATGGTATTATGATTAGAACAAATATAAATGAAGCATCGCGAACGAAAAAAGAAAGAAAAATAAAGAAAGAAGATAAAGTAGCATTTCAAAAAGAATATGAAATTCGAATGAAAAAATCAGTAGAAATAAAAACAAGGCTAATGCAAGAATGTCAAACGAATTATATCAGAGCACAAATATCAAAAAAAATATTATTAAAAAAATTTAATGGTTGTCGCAGTATGTCGATATTATTAGCTAAGGAACAACATGCAGAAACACTGATTGCAAATAGAGAGCGAGAAAGATTTAACAGAATATTTAAAGGAAAATCTGAATCATTGATTGAAGATACTATATCCGAAATATTACAGACCCGTCAGGATCAACTGGCTTTTAATACCAGATTTGAAAGTGTGAGAATAAATACATTTTTATTAGAAACACGAGGACAAGATGCTGCAAAACAATATGTATATGATCCTATTAAAATGGGCGATTGGGTTAAATTACAAATATTATCTGCGCATCAATTAATGCTCGAATGTTGGTCTATGCCACTTGATGCAAAACAAGAAGGCGAAAATACAATATTATATGGAATTAAATCTGCTCTTTTACGGAACCCTTTCAAAAAAAAACAAGACAAGAATACATTCAAAATTGGCGATACGGTAGAATATTCGGAGAAAGTAAAAAGAATTGATAAAATAAATGGTAAGCACAAATTCAAATATCAAAGATGTAAAATAATTCAAGTTGACGATGTTGAAAACACGTCAGAAAAAAGATATGATATTCAATTCGAAGAAAGTACAGCATTACAACCAAACCTAGAATATATACCCAAGAGTTCTCCATTATGGATTAAGTTCAAATTATTATTACTTTATATGAGTGGATTATCGTCATTTTTAAGAGACGAATATAAACCCTTATTTGCAGAACACGAAAGTGATACAACCACTGACAAGAAGCCTTTATCAAAAAAAGAGGGAGATAAAGAAGAGGAGGCAAACCTATTACAACTATTTAATAAGTATAAGGCTCTATCTAATGGTAAGAACAAATCGTTAAATCTGACCGAGATGAGAGTTAGACTATGTAAATTGTGGTTGTTATTTAGTGCAGTAACAGGTTGGTGTAATTATAAAGATCTTTTTGGGGTTGATGAACTCAAAAAATTTAAAGTAGAAAATGATCGAGTTATTTTAGTGCGAAAAAAGAGACCACCTAGTGGCGCCGAGTGTATACGTGAAAGAATCGCTAAAGGGGCAAAGTGTAAGATATCATGTGGATGGGCAAAATTAATCATTGCGCAATCAAAAGACGGACAAGATTTAAAATTAAACTGGTTGGGTCAATGGATGGAAAAATCAGCAAGAAAAAATACAAAAGATGCTGTTTGTAAAAGAGCACCCCTATCAGGAGGCGACTGCTATGACGATCAAAAGAGGCCTGAAAGATTGGAATATTGGCCACGGCCAAAGACGATAGAGAGTAAGGATGAAGAAAAATATGTCCCCGGCGACCCAATAACAAGGCCGCCAGATCAGCCGGCTACCAATCTGTCGAATATCGATCAGGAGGGAAAACCAATCAATCCGATGGATATCGCGGGGGGTGGTAAATGCGATATTAGAGATCTGTTACTAAGAGTTAAAATACCTGCTGGAGATAATATGGATTATTCATCGACCAAGGTCAATCTAAATATGGAAAAAATAGCTACCAAATATACTGAAAAAGCCATGAATGAATTTGCTAAAAATTTTAAAATTACCGAATATATGTTGAAGTCGAAAAAATGTGAAGGAGAAAACCCACTAGGTATAAATTGTAGATCTATTGCGGCACCATATAAAAATGAAGAAATTATAAAATGGATAGAAGATAATAGAAATCGGAGAAGTGCAGAAGAGTGTAAAGAAGAGCAAGAAAAATCCTCAGGCTCAAAAATATGGGCAGATGGCAGACCTGATTCATTAGCAGAAGGCACCGCAAACATGGTAGGAACGGCAGCTGATTACACAGCAAAAAAGGCAGCGGCGGCAGCTAAAGGCACAGCAAACATGGTAGGAACGGCGGCAAAAAAGGCAGCGGCAGCAGCAAAAAAGGCAGCTAAAGACACTGCAGAAGGAGTCGGAAATCAATTTCGCAATCCGAACAGTGCACTTCGCCAAGGGGTATCCAATGCGGCATCAAAGGTAGGAACGGCTGCAAAATTTGCGCATAGACAGATTACCGATCCGAACAGTGGGCTGCGAAAGGGATTAAGCAACTTGCGCAAGACAATGAAAAGGTATAAAAAAAAACGAAGGCGTAAAACAAGACGTTTATTAGATGGTCACAGATATCAAGGAGATGATTGCGATGATGAATGTCAAAAACGTATGGCGCAACAGCAATTTATTTCTATACTAATACAACCAACGCCTGGTATAAAACCTGGTTATACAGTTTCGTTAATACAAGAGCCTAGTGGCCCATTGGCAGCACAGGCTGTGGCAATGTTAGCGCGTTCGGCAGCGAGACAATCGAATAGTACAGGTACTGGTCAAGAAAACCAACCTCCGACTGTACCGACAGTACCGGCAATACCTATAGATCCAGACACACCTATAGATGCACAGATAGCTATAGCTACACCTATTGGAAAAATGGTTCCTGCTTTCGAATAATTTAATTAAGTATAAATACAAATATTTAATTAAAAACTTAATGTTCTATGTCTCGGACTACTCGATAAAGTTGGTTTATTTATTTCAGTCTTAAAATCAATTAAGGTAAAAATAATACTATCAATCTTTAAACATAATTTATTACCATCAGAATCCTTATCGCAATCACTATATGTTTTTTTAAGATTGTAAAGCCCTGGAATTATTTTACTTACAAGTTCTATCATGCTATTGCATACAGTTGAATTATTTGTCCACCCTTTATGCTTATCTGCTTTCAATTCATCACAAAATTTAAAGAAATTACTAAAGTCAGTATCTATATCTGTGAATGTTTTGGTACGATCCTCATTCCACCACCATCTAGATAATTTTTGACTATATCCATTTTTTTGCACATAATATTTATTATCGCATTTTCCCAATTTATCACATTCCTGAATATCAGCTAATGGGCTAAATAATGCATTATATTTTTCATATTTTTCAATAAAAATTTTATTTGGTTGCACGATCATTCTAAAGGTCGTTCCAAGAGATAATTTACTTAACATGCCTACTATATATAGGAAATATATTATATAAAAGGGATATACCGAGGCTGATTATTTTCATAAATTGTAACTTTAAAAGCATCATTATAACCCTCTACATAAACAGTATCCCCGTTAAAAAGTTCATCGCATCCATATTCATTCGTACAGCTTTTACCACTCCGGCTAACCGGTAACTTTATACTATTATTTTTATCACTCATTGTGTAATACTGCCATTTATTTCTATTAGTATGTAAAGCTCTTCCCATCAATGGAAGCATTGTTTCTTTACCATTTACTCTTGTTAATAGTCCTGTTTGGGAATAATTTGTGTCGTATCCTCTAGTTCTTATATTAATAGGAATCCCTCTGGGATCACTACTATCTGGTGGAAAAAATGTGTTATTTTTTAATGGCGCAACAAATGGGTTTAAAAGTATATTTCCGGGATGATTACTAAATCCTTTATTAAATTTCGGAAAAAATCCTCTATCAACTACTTTTTCCTGAATAATAATTGGTTGGGTTGAACTCTGTTGACTTTGACGAGACTTTGTATGATACATGTATAATCCTACTAATCCTAAAATGCATATTAAAAATATTACCGTCATATTTTCAATACATAAAACACCTGGTGGACAACGTTTACTCATCTATATATATTTGCAAACTTTATTTCTTATTACCGCCGGGAATAAATCTTTCCATTATGGGAGCAAATCGCTCTACCATTCCTAACATTCCTGACCCTTCTAGTTTCGTCATTAACCCTTCTGCTGTTTTTAACATTGGTTCTAATTGTCTAATTTGTTCAGCTAAATTATCTTGTGTCATTGCATTGCCTTTTCCCCCACTTTTCATAATTCCCTGGAGAGAATTAAACTGCTTTTCTAATGAACTAGCATAATCGGTTTGTTCGCCTCCGGTAACTTCATCTTCTTCAGATTCATTAGCTGCCTCTGCAATATCACCATCTTTTTTGTCTAAAATCGCAACTGCCTTTTCTTCTACCTCCATTGCCTCTTGTTCATTTATATTTTTTGATTCTTCTTCTCTATTTTTTTTGTTAACTCCCCCCTTCGGTGGTGATTCGAACCCTTCTTTTTCGGTCCATGCCCATTCGCTTCTCATTGGGCCTCTTAATAATACCGCCCCCAATATTGCGGCGCTTAAAATGACAATCATATTTCTACTAAAGTAATGCGTCAAAGCCCCAATTGCTACCATTAAAGTAAGAGATTCATAATCATGCATTGCTAGATATCCTAAAACATTAGTGATTGCAAGAAATAATAAAACATATAAGACATATTTATTCGTTAGCACATTAAAAGCCATTATATTATATATAATTTATATAAAATAATAATTATGGATTAATTATTTTTTGCCTTTGCAATTTTTTCCGTTTGGATCTTTTTTACATCTATCTTCTGCTGCTATCTGATTTTTCTCACTCTCAAGTTTTTTTTCTTTCTCGGCAAGGCCTTCAAATCCTTCTTTAACACGTCCGCATCCAAAGACAACATTAGCTACGAAAAGACCGCAAAGGATATCCAATGAACGGTTCTTAGTAAACATGTTAGCAAGATAGGTAGTAATTCCAAAAATAACGACGCATTCGGTTGATCCCAAACTAACGTATCCCAAAACATTAATAACCATAAGCACTAAAGCTACATAGTAAAGAACTTTGCTCTTAAGAATTTTATCGAGTTTCATTATACTATATTTCAATAAAAAAAATTGATTAAACCTATTCGTGAATATTACCTAAAGCATCCATGACAACTCAATTCGAATTAGCACACTGTGAACTATATCATCCACATATACACGGTGAAGTTTATAATGAAGATCAACCTTATGATACACCTTTTCATGATAAAGATTATATTTATTCATCATACCTATATCACGGCAATATTACATTAGATGAATTTTATGACGATGACTATATTATTGATATAGGACATTATCCAAATCCCCCACATCCATTTGTCCGTAATTGGGATCAGGCAATTAAACCATACTCTATGCAAATTGTCAAAAGAATAGATCATGGATATTATGCATTATGTATTGTGAAAACGATTTGGCTAAAAATAATACAGCGAAAATGGAAAAGATATTATCATTCCATGTTAGCTAAAAGAAAAAATCCTAGAAATCTAATGTATCGTCAAATTACAGGCAAATGGAAAAATTAACGCCGTCTTCTTTTGCGTTTCCTTTGCCTTTTTCTTCTTTTTCTACGCGTATCTTTTTTAGACGGCTTTTTAACTCTCCTAGACATCCGCTGACTTAAACGTTTTTCCGCTGCCAAACTTGCTCGCCTGGTATATTTGTAACCGCCGTATAACGACGAACTAGAAGAATTAACATTGCACCCACATCCTCCTCTCAATCTACGCGTTCCTTTTCTTCTCCCACCCTTTTTTACTCGTTTGGTTCGTGATTTGCAATTTCCCATTTATACATTAATATTAGATTTTTTATTAATAGTTGATTTTACTTGCTTTATAGCCAGTCTTATTTTTTTTTTAATTTGTTCATTATCAGTACTTTTAAGACTTTCTTCTAAATAGGTGACAATATTATTTACTTCTTTTTGTTCATCATCGGTTTCTTTTAATGAATGTTTCATATGGGGGTTTCTAGATAAACTAGCTTTTTGTTTTATATTATCTACTTCATTACACACCTTATTCATAGCAATATTTAATTGATGTAATAACGCATCTCTTTCTGCAAGACTCATTTATATATCATTATCATTAAATTTTTAATTAATAATTTAATTAGATAATACTTGTTTCTAAAAGAATTTCCGCAATTAAAAATTTATAAAATAATCCATGTAGTACATATTTTTTTTAAAAAATATTTAAATATTGAGTGATATTATTTAGGATGTCAAAAAATGTTAACGAACCTCTTCTTTCCGAAAACCCAAATCGCTACGTAATGTTCCCATTGCAAGACCATGATATCTGGTCTCTATACAAAAAAATGTTTGATTGTATGTGGCGAGCCGAAGAAATCGATTTATCCAAAGATTTGATTCATTGGAAAACACTGAATTCAAATGAGCAACATTTTATCAAAATGGTTTTGGCTTTTTTTGCGGCATCAGATGGTATTGTATTAGAGAATCTAGGAATGCGTTTCTTATCTGAGGTTCAACTTCCTGAGGCAAGAGCTGCCTATGGATTTCAACTTATGATGGAGAACGTGCATTCAGAAACATACTCTTTATTAATCGATAGTTATATTAAAGATGCTACCGAGAAAAAGAAATTATTTGAAGCAATCGATAATTTTCCTTGTATTAAAAAAAAGGCAGATTGGTCTATTAAATGGATCAATGATAAAAGATCCAGTTTTGCTGCAAGATTGGTGGCCTTTGCTTGCGTAGAAGGTATTTTCTTTTCCGGTTCATTTTGTAGTATATTTTGGCTTAAGAAACGAGGTCTGATGCCTGGTCTCACGTTCAGTAATGAGCTAATTTCAAGAGATGAAGGCATGCATACAGACCTAGCCGTTATGTTGTTTAATAAATTAAATAAGAAACTAAATAAGCAAAAGATCAAAGAAATTGTCAAAGAGGCAGTCGCTATTGAGAAAGAATTTATTTGTGATGCATTGCCTTGTAAATTAATAGGAATGAATAGTAAACTCATGAAACAATATATTGAATTTGTCGCTGACCGGCTTTTGACACAATTAGGTTGTACTAAGGAGTATAAATCTGCAAATCCTTTTGATTTCATGGAAATGATATCGCTTGAAGGTAAAACCAACTTTTTTGAAAAGAGAGTGGGTGATTATAGTCTAGTATCTGATACAAAGAGCGAAGCAGTATTTGATATGTCTAATATCGAATTCTAATTACTAGTAATGATTATTTAAAGCTAATTAAATAATTATTACAAATGTCTAAAATAGGGTTCATTACAGGAATAACAGGTCAGGATGGTTCTTATCTAACGGAATTATTACTCGAAAAAGGTTATAAAGTATATGGAATTGTTAGGAGAACCTCTTCGTTGTACAATGATGATAGATTAAAGAAAGTGCGGGATAAGATTACTTTACGATATGGTGATATGACGGACGGTGCGGCTTTACAAAATTATATACACGAAATTATACGAGAAAATCCTGAATTCAAAAGATTTGAAATTTACAATCTAGCAGCACAGAGCCATGTCAAAATTTCATTTGAAATTCCAGAATACACAACCTTAGTAGATGGAATAGGCACTTTAAAGCTATTAGAAATTATACGAGCTTTGGATAAGCCTATTAGATATAAATTTAGAATATATCAAGCAGGAACAAGTGAAATGTATGGTAAGGTATTAGAAATTCCTCAGAATGAAAAAACGCAATTTAATCCAATCTCTCCATATGCGGCAGCAAAGGTATATGCTCATCATCTAATAAAAATATATCGTGATGGATATGGAATATTTGGATGCAATGGAATTCTTTTTAATCATGAAAGTTCGAGAAGAGGGCAAAATTTTTTAACGATGAAAGTAGTCAATGGTATAAAGGATATTATAGCTGAAAAAAAAGAACTAATACAGATAGGTAATTTAAATAGCAAACGAGATTGGGGACACGCCAAAGATTATGTAAGAGGAATGTGGTTAATGCTACAACAAGAGGTTCCAGATGATTATGTATTAGCAACAGGTAAAACATATACAGTAAGAGAGTTTATAACAGAAGCTTTTGCTTACAAGAACATTACGCTTAAATGGCACAAGAAAGGGTTAGAAGAGTATGCGACAGATCAACTAGGGAATACAAGAGTAACGGTAAATCAAAAATATTATAGACCTTGTGAAGTTGATTTATTATTAGGTGACCCAGAAAAAGCCATGAATAAATTAGGCTGGAATAGAGAATATAATGATTTATCTAGTTTAATAAAGGAAATGTTTGACTAGTAATGATTATTTAAAACAAGTATTTTATATCATATATATGAAAATTCTTGTTTATGGGAGTAAAGGTTGGATTGGTCAACAGTTTATGAAAATAGTAGAATCATATAACGTAGTAGAAGGAAGTTCTAGGTTGAATAATGTAGAAGCTATTAAAAAAGAATTAAGTGATAATGCCCCAACTAATGTTTTTTGTTTTGTTGGCAGAACCCATGGTAAAATTGGAGAGAAAGTCTTCACAACAATTGATTATTTGGAGGAACCTGGTAAACTTGTTGATAATATAAGGGATAATTTGTTCTCCCCAGTAAATCTTGTAAAAGTATGTAATGATATGAATATCCATTTAACTTATCTAGGAACGGGATGTATATTCAAATATGATGAAAATCATCCCTTTGAACAAGAGGTAAATGGATTCACGGAAGAATCTAAACCCAATTTCTTTGGATCAGGTTACTCTATTGTAAAAGGGTTTACAGATCAAATAATAAACCTTTTTCCTAACGTCTTAAATCTAAGAATCCGTATGCCAATCACTGGTATTCCAAATCCTAGGAATTTTATTACTAAAATTGCTACATACGAGAAAATTTGTAGTATACCAAATTCCATGACCGTTTTGCCTGAACTTTTACCCATGGTCCTAGAACTAGCAAAGCAAAATCATACAGGTACATTAAATTTAACAAACCCAGGTTTAATTAGTCATAATGAAATTCTTGAAATGTATAAAGAAATAGTTGACCCCGAATTTAAATGGAAAAATTTTACTCAAGAAGAACAAGCAGAGATATTGGCAGCTGACAGATCGAATAATTTTCTAGATACTAGTAAACTTCGGTCATTATTTCCAAATGTTAAACATATTAAAGAAAGTGTACGAGAAATGCTTATTGAATATAAAAAACATGATTTTCCTAAGAAACCAACTTATATTGAAACAGATTTTGAAAATAGAAAGGAAACTACACTTCTTATTACAGGAGGTTGTGGATTTATAGGATCTAACTTTATTAATTTAATAATGGAAAGATATGACAAAATTAATTTAATTAATTTCGACGCAATGTATTATTGTGCAAATGAAACAAATATTGATATAAAATGGAGAGAATCCGAGCGGTATGTTTTAGTAAAGGGAAATTTATGTTCAATGGATCTAGTTAAACATGTATTAGATACCCATAAACCTACTCATATTATTCATTTTGCTGCCCAATCGCACGTCCAAAATTCATTTTCGGATGCTCTTCAATATACTAACGATAATATTGTTGGCACACATACATTATTAGAGGCTTCACGTCTATACGGTAAAATTCAAAAATTTATTCATGTTTCTACAGACGAAGTCTATGGAGAATCTATGATATCTGTTGATGAAAAACATAAAACCGAACATTCTATTTTATGTCCAACAAATCCATATGCAGCTACAAAAGCAGGAGCTGAATTAATCGCACAATCTTACAATCACTCTTTTAATATGCCTATTGTAATAACAAGGGGTAATAATGTATATGGCCCTAATCAATATCCTGAAAAGGTAATTCCACGATTTATTCAACAATTAAAAAATAAACAAAAAGTTACTATTCAAGGCGACGGAAGTTGCGTAAGAGCGTTTTTACATTCTTATGACACTGCAACTGCTTTTCAGTGTATCTTAGAAAGGGGTAAGATTGGTGAAATTTATAATATCGGCTGTGATGAAGATATGGAGTATTCTATTATGGAGGTAGCAAGAATTTTAATAAAAGCTATTCACAATACAGAAGACTACGATAAATGGATTAGTTATATAGAAGACCGTCCTTTCAACGATCAGAGATATTATATAAGTAATAAGAAGTTAAAAGATTTGGGTTGGGAGATTACCATAAGTTTTGACGAGGGAATCAAAATGTTGCATAAAGGTTTACTCACTAGATAATTGTGCTAATATTCCGCCATCTATTACTATATTATTTCCATTCAGAAAAGTATTATTATTTATAAAAAGGCACGTATTAGCTATATGCATAGGTGAGCCTATATTTTTTAAAAGATGTTTCTCTTTAAGATTTTGCAAGCGTTGTTCCGATAGGTGACTTCTTAACATTTGTGTATCTATTGCCCCGGGGCTTATACTATTAACCCTAATTCCAAACGGGGCCAAATCTATTGCAGCATTTTTTGTAAAACCTACTAAGGCGGCTTTCGAAGACGCATAACTAGCTATATGTTTAGATGTAGCAAAAGCATGAATTGATGCAATGTTTATTATATTTGTTTTACTCTTTTTCATAGTATCAATTCCATATTTAATCATTAAAAAAACCGCTTTTACATTGCACGCATAGGTATTATCCCACTCTTCATTGGTATATTCCCATATTGGTTTACAACATTGATATGCTGCACAATGTATTAAACAATCCAATGAATCTAGTTTATTCATAAGTAATTTTATTTCATCACTATTAAACAAATTTACTTGATAATAAGATGTAGTATCAGGATTGGAAGATGTTTCATGTATATCTATTCCAATTACTGACCATCCTTTTTTTTTAAACGTTTTGCATATTTCGGAACCTATTCCTCCATTTGATCCAGTTATTAAAACAGTAGGCATTTAATGAAATCTATATTTTATTATTTAAATAATAGTATTCAAATAATATAAATGAATGGCATTCAAGTTGTTTGTATGTTAGTATCCCCTTCTATAGTATTATCAAGTTCTCTTCATTATAACAACCTTAAAAATGATAGTTATAAAAATGTTAAATTTGATTTTAAATTTTTAAATTTTTATTTAAGTAGTGTCTAGATAGATTATAAAAACTATCTTTTGCATTAAGTTCTGTTTAGTATACTCTTGTTTTCATATCATGACTGTAATGTAAACAGTATATAGGAATGTTAGGATACTTAATAAATTTTGTGCGAATCCCCTTACGTTTTAAACGTACTTGTAATTCACGTTCTTCTCCTCCGTGTCCCTTGATATTTTCATTAAATTTGTGTTTTTTAATCATTTCACTTTCACATAAATACATCGCTCCATATTCATCATAAATATTGCGATTCACTTTTTTTTTTATGTGGTCAAACGTATACCATGATTCAAAAATAGGTAAACCAATAAATGAATTTATTACATCTTTACTATTCAATATTGTTTCTATGTGATTAGAAAATAGACTATTGTAAATAAAATCTACGTCCGAAAATATGATAAATTTTGTATTACAATGTTGAATCCCCATATTTCTAAGTTTAGATAAGCACCATTTTTTACCAATATCAATCGGTACGTACTTCGTATTATTACCCAAAAGTTTCCTATCTAACATATCGTTGCCTTTTGCCTCTACTATTATAAGTTTAATATCTGAGCAGAATTTATTATAGTACTCTATAAATATTTTGAACCGCTTGCTTCGATTTTTAATAGCTAATACAATAGTTAAATCTTTTTTTGTAAATTTTGTATCGTTTTGTACAATTTTAGCGAGTTGAGGACCAAATTGTAAATTGCCGTTATATCTTTGTATTGATGAATAATTTTTTGGATCTTGTAAAAATTTATTTGCAACATTAAATTCATCTATATAATTTTCACGTTGTAAATTCCTTATTCTATTATATTCTTTTTCATTTATTTTCCGTCTATTAGTAGTAATTGAATTATTTCTATAAAAATTCATATATTCAATTTGTTTTTTTATTAAATAATTTTGATATGCTATGTGTTGTTTTCTTTTTGTATTTGCACTTGACGTTTTGAAAACACCTCCCTTCTTATTAAGATTTTTAAACATATATATATGTTATTATTTATATTTATGCAAACTCTCCGCTATTTTGAAATCTTCAGGCCAATCAATATCTGTTGATTCGATATCATTCATTTTGTATAAATATGCTTTATTGCCTATTCTTGCATTGTATTTCATCAATGTATCTTTACTAAATACATACATACATGAATTTTCTTCATATATAGGATCTAAATCTTGAGTAGGAATTAAATGAAATCTATTATGATTCATATCTTCACCATTTGAATTATAAAATCTTGTATGATGCGTTTTAACAGAAAATAGTGTTTCATAACCATCATTAATTTTACTTAAAAATGTTTCAATTGCATCGTTTACTGATGATGTTTTTAAAAGTGGATTTGTTGTATGTGTTTGAAAATAATAATCTGCGTCTAAACTAAGATCTTGTATAACATTTACAAATAAATCATTAGTAGCTATATGTCCTCCATGTAAATGTTTTGGTCTATCGTAAATAATTATTCTATCCATTGTATCACTAAAATGCTTTGGAACAAGTTCTTTAATTGTCGGAGAGTCAGTATCTATAATAATTTTATCTATATATGTGCTATTAAGTAAAGTATTAATAATCCAATAAAATAAAGGTTTACCATTAAAATCTCTGTAATTTTTTCCTGGAACTCTTTCTGAGTTGTGCTTAATAGGGATTAAAGCATATATTTTCATTATAAGAATTTAAACAGTTTAGCTTTTAAATTAATATAATGAACGTATTATTAACTTGTCCGCCAATGATTGGTCAACTTGATCAATTGCAGAGTACAATAAATAAACATAAGATCAATATAACAGTTCCTGAATTTACTGGATTAATGAGTGAAGAAGACTTATGTAAAATAATAGGAAATTATGATGGATGGATTATTGGTGATGATCCATGTACTGAAAATGTTATAAAAGCTGGTATTAAAGGTAAATTAAAAGCACTAGTAAAATGGGGAGTTGGTGTAGATAATGTTGATTTTGATGCATGTAAAAAATATAATATTCCAGTAACAAACACTCCGGCTATGTTTGGAGAAGAGGTCTCGGATATAGCAATAAATTATCTATTAACACTTACTAGAGAAACACATATAATTAATAAAAAAATTAGGGAGGGTGTATGGTATAAACCAGCTGGAAGGACGCTAACAGGTAGAAATGTTGCATTAATTGGATTTGGAGATATTGGAAGATGCACAGCTAGGAAGTGTTTAGCGTTTAACTTAAATGTTAATGTAAGTGATCCAGGTTTTTATCATGATATGGAGAGAAATGGTAAAATAAAATGTAGATATAATGAGGAATTAGAAATACCTGAAAATATTCAAAATGTGACCATTTGCGATAATTTACAAGAAGCAGTGAAGGGGTGTGATTATATCGTAGTAACATGTTCACTTAATAAACATACTAATAAAATGATAAATAAAGAAGTACTTAAATTGGCCAATAAAGGTGTAATAATTATTAATGTTGCTAGAGGGCCAATCGTAATAGAAGATGATGTTATGGAATTATTAGATGAAGGTCATATAAAATCAGTAGGATTTGATGTATTTGAAATAGAACCGTTGGCCAAAAATAGTAAATTAATGAATTATGAACAAAATATATATGGTTCTCATAATGGTTCTAATACTGTTGATGCAGTATTAAAAACTAGTAAATTGGCAATTAATAAATTAGTTAATTTTTTCAACCAATAATGAGTATCCTAATTGTCCTTTAACTTCGAAACCATATTCACTAAAATTTATTTTATCAACGCCCTTTGTTACTCCTTCCCACGTATTAGGTTGACTATAATTATCAAACACTATTATACCGTTTTTTGTAATGAAATCCTTGTATTTTAAAAAATCTTGTGTCACCCCATATTCTGTATGGTCCCCGTCTATAAATAATAAATCAATTGAATCCGTTATTTTTTTTACCTTTTCAATAGTTTCATTTGAATAAGATGAACCTTTTACTAGATGGAATTTCTTTCCATATTTATTAAGTTTTTCAATATTTTTTGTTGTAAATTCCAAATGATTACTATCATCTATATTTTCTGAAACGTTATTAAAGTCGTTTTTTTTTACGGGTGTATCATAGTATCCCGTAAATAGATCAATTCCTATAAATGTTTCAGTAAAATCATCTTCTAAATTCATTAAAGACACTATTGATCCTCCCCACAACGTACCTATTTCAGCATAAACTTTACATTGGTTGCCCATATAAGATTTAATTGCTAGCAAATAATGAAGATAACTATTAAAACAAACTCTTCCGTCTATTTCAATATTTATATATCTTAATATTTTGTTATTTTTATCTTCATTTTCAAGTGCAAATTTTTCAAAATTTTGAAAATTAAACATATATAAATATTTATATTTTTTTTTTAACAGAATAACTCTAAATATAATAATTCCTGAATTTTACTGGACTAATGATTGAATATACTTATTTAAAATAATAGGTTCTCATATTGCGGTGGATAGATGCAGTATTAAAAACTAGTAATTTGACTGTAGAGAAATTAGTTAAAAATGGTTACTAACATTTTTTTAAAAATATTATTTTGACATAACATTTCTGCATATTTATCCCTATATTTCTTAATTTTATCTATTCTTATTGATATATTATCATTATTCATATCTTTGATAAAAATAGATAGATCCTGCATAGATTCAAAATTCCAACCGTTGATAATACCGTTGCTAAAAATATCTGGAAAAATTAAATGAGAATTCTTACAACCAAAATATATAACAATAGAATTCGAATATAATGCATGAATGAACCTCTCTGAAAAATATCCATCAATACATTCATTTTCAAATACAAAAATAAATTTATAATTTGATAATATTTTAATTTGAGACGTGGCTCTCGCTTTTCGGTTGGAACAAATTTGTCTTCCTCCGTCTTCTTTTGTTATATTTATTGAACCTTTATAATTTTTAATTTTTTTTAATGAATGGTTCATACCAAATATATCAATATCAATAAATTTTGATATTTCTTCTATTTTTTTTATTCTATAATCATCAACCGTACCCGTTATAGGCTGTACTGCTGCAAATTCTCTATTTTCGACACTATTTTTACTGATAATATTATTTTCATAACTTTCACTATTATCAATATCAAACCGTTTTTTTGTATATTTTTTAATATCATTCCCCTTTTTATAATAAGAAAAATAATCAATATCTATCATGGAAAATCCATATAAATCATGATGACATGGAAGCCAAATATTTTTTATTAAATCTAAATCTTTTTTGTAACTTGAAAATACAGTTCCATATTTTTTCAATAATTCTTCATTATTTTTCCAAATATGTCTTTTTGCCTTCGTTTCAAAAACAGATTCATAAAAATATATATATGTATTTTTCTTTAAAAAATATTGTGATAAATTTAATAAACGTTTTAAATGATTATGGTTTTGTGGTTCATATAATAGCAATTTATCAGTTTCTTTATTTAATACTTCATGCTTTAGATCAGTTTCATCTATTACATTAATTTTATCTCCAATAATATTTTTTATCTTATTTGCCAGTATATTATATGTAAAATCTTTTGGTAAATGAGAATAAATAACGAAATTTATCATTATACAATCTGTAATTAATAGATTTTAATAATTTAAGCTTAAAAAATAAAAATAATATATAAATAATGTTGAAACTAAATATTGGATGTGGTAATAGAAATTTTGGAAAAGATTGGATTCATATTGATGGGACTAATTATAAACATATTTATTCGCACGATATCATAAATTTGCCTTTTGAAGAAGGAACAGTAGACTTAATATACGCATCACACGTATTTGAATATTTTGATAGAGAGGAAGCAGAAGACGTTTTACAAAAATGGAAAAAAATTTTAAAACAAGGAGGAACTTTAAGAGTAGCCGTACCTAACTTTGAAATGTATTCTAAATTATATTCAGAAGGAAAGATTAATCTAGATCAATGTATTGGGCCTCTATATGGAAAATGGAAAATGACTGATACTAAAAATGTCTATCATAAAACTACATATGATTATAAATCACTGAAAAAGGTTCTAGAAACTGTCGGATTTAGATGTGTGAAATATTGGGATTGGAGAAAAGTAGAACACGGAAAATATGATGATTACTCTCAGTCCTATATTCCGCATATGGATAAAAATAATGGCAAATTAATGAGTTTGAATATAGAATGTTATAAATAGTTATAAATAAAAATTATTCAATCTTTATTTATAAATGAATTATAGAGTTATTATATCATTTTAATGTTCTATTCTGTTTTTTATGAAATTTTTGAAATTTCTCTAAGCGATGTTTGTTAATTTTTAATAAATTATCTAAATGTTTATCTAATTTGATCCTAGAACTGTTATGTTTTAATATCACATTTTTAAAATGAACAACTTGGGATAATTGATCGTGTAGAGTAGTAGAAGGACCATAGCCATTAGAACCATCTTTTGGATAATATTTTTTATATTCCTCAGAATATTTATTAGAAGAATTATTCAGACCTATGCCATAAAAATCGATACCCGTTAAATATAATTCTTTAATATCATATCCTAGTAACATATTAATACAACCGTAGGGCGAGTTAAAATTATCAGTATTTGTTATATTTCCTTCATTATATTTTTGTGGATATATTTCCCAATATAAATGCCTTCTGTCACTGTACTCATTTTTATTATCTATTAAATGCACTATTTTAACGCCGGTGGTTTTCTCAAAATCATCTTTTATATCATGAACACATTCATTTATGGATACTCTCGAATCAGAACATAAAACAAATTTAGGTTTTTTATTTTCTGTACAAGACAGTAAATATTTTTTTAATAATGGTCTATATAAATCATTTAAATTGCTTATTATAATATCTCCTTCTCTTTCTCCATAATCAACAGGATTCGATTTCACTTCATTTATCCTGACCACAACATCATATGAATCGATGTTAACGCCGTTTTGAGAATCTTTTAAATAAGGTGCGGGTCCTACAACTACTACTCTTTTATCTTTTAAATAACTCGCTAAATCTACATTTTTTTTATAGTTTTTATAAAAATGTTTTTCTGGTGTATCATTTTGATATGTATATAAAATATAATCAATACTTTTATACCAAGTATTACATACCATCCCCACTTTCTGACAATTATCTTTGACAAATTTATCCCAACAACAATTTTTTGTTTTAAAATTTATAACATGTTGCTTTTTTAAAAAATCTATTATTTTTTGTTTGAATTCCATTATTATAATAATAATAATATATAATTCTCTAAATTATTTTCCGCATTTGAAGAAGTATATTTTATAATTCCATTGATGAAACTTAACTATAGTTACGAAAAATATCATTTTAGAGAATAATGGAGATACATCAATTGCCGAAATAATATTAAAATTTAATATTTTATACTATTATAAAATGTTTAATTTGAAAGAGACTATTGGTGATCATAAAATATATAATTATTCGATTATTAAACATCCATTTATCAAATATATAAGTTCACTATTTAACAATAAACCTCTAGATATGTTACATTTAAGTTCTAGTGATTATAACAATGTCAAAGAACATTTAGATATGGGTCATTTAAATGATCGTGATACTGACTTACATGCTCAATTTTATAAAAATTGTAAAAGTAAGGATGATTTTAAAAAAATTTACTGTTCTTTTATTAAATCTATTCATAAACACTTTTTCGGAGATGAAGAGGTGATCTTATTTCAAAGTTTCCCTAGCATTAGATTTCAATACATGGAAAGTGTTGTTATACCCCCACATTATGATTCAGATTATCATAGTAATCATCCAGTTGGTGAAAAGAATTTTATAATTCCAATAACAAAAATGATGAATACAAATACAATTTATGTTGAAACAAGTCCTGGAAAAGAAGATTTTAGACCAATTAACTTAAACCCAGGTGAACTATTTTATTTTAATGGTAATAAATGTACTCACTATAATGTAAAAAATAAGGAAAATAAATTGAGAATCTCTTTAGATTTTAGAATTATATTGATAAAAGATTATTGTAAGTATGTTAACAGTACCCCCATATTAAGTTCAAATCCTAGAGATATATTCAAAAATCGAGACCCAAAATTAATGTGCGCAGGAGGATATTATCAATTAACAAATATTAAAGAAAGTATTGTTGATATGATGATATGGTATAATAATAAGTTACAAATTGTTCAGCATCGCCCAACATTTGATAAAAATGAAGCGGATGCTTGTTATGAATACATGCTTGGTGATAATTTTGTTACAGAATATAAAAAAACAACAGAATTGGAGAATAAATTATGCCAGTTTATCGGTTGCAAATATTGTATTATGACTGTAAATGGAACCACTGCTATTCTGTTAGGCTTAATGTCTCTTGATCTTGATATTGGTGATGAAGTAATTGTCCCCAATTATACAATGATTGCAACAATAAACGCAGTTAAATTTTTAAAACTAAAACCTGTTATTGTTGATGTAGATGAAGACACTTTTACTCTCAATATAGATAGTATTAAAGAAAAAATAACTAGTAAAACAAAATGTATTATCCACGTCTCATTAAATAATCGTTCTAAGAATTTAAATAAATTAGTAAATTTTTGTAATTCTAATAACATTGAATTATTAGAGGATGCTGCCCAATCTATCGGATGTAAATTAAATGATAAATCTCTAGGAACATTTGGAAAGATAGGTTGTTTTTCACTTAGTACTCCAAAATTAATAAGCACGGGCCAAGGTGGATTTATTGTAACCGATAACGAAAAACTAGCAGATAAAATAAGAAAAATTAAAAATTTCGGCAGAGCTTGTAGCGGAGTTGATAACTTTGAAACGTTTGGCATGAACTTTAAATTCACAGATATACAAGCGGTTATTGGTTTAGAACAATTAAAAAAAATTAATAAACGTGTGAAAAGAATGAGAGAAATATATAATATTTATTATACAAATTTAAAAGATTACTATGAAATTAAAGCGCCACTAGATGATGCATGGTTCCCCTGGTTTGTTGATATTTTATGCGATAATAGAGAAGAATTGGTTCAGTTTTTAAAGAAACATAGAGTAAATACAAGATTAACATATAAAGAAATCAATAAAACAGAAATGTATTATACTGATAAAATTTTATCAAATTCAAATAAAATATCTAATAAAGGATTATTTCTTCCATCATTTATAACAATTACAAATGCTCAAATTTTATTTGTTTGTAAGTTAATGGTAATATTTAAATTAAACCATGAATAATATACTCTTTGGTTAAATTTTAATTATTATAATAAATTTTGTTTATTAAATCACATTAATGTTTCAAGTGCTACTTTTTCAAAAAAAGGTATCTTAGAAATTTTTGAGGCATTATAAATTTTTACATTTTTCGGTTTGTGATTGGCAATATTTTTCCACGATCCCATTTGAAATTTTGATGTTCTCGGTAAATTAAATTTATCACCCTTCTTCTGATATTCATTAAACCAGTAATTAGGATTATTATCTATATTTTTAGTCATTACTAAACGATGAGATGCATTTTTGTCATAGCTACTGGCTCCTTGTATTTTTTCAACATAATTACAATCACAACCTAGTAAAACAATTTTTTTATAACCCTTCATTATGCCTATCTGCAATGCATTTGCTCCAGATGATCCAGGATCATAATACTCTTTAAAATTTGGTGATATTCCTGTATATTTATCAAGTTGTATAGTTATAAAATTAAAATTTACAAATCGTTTATTATTATAAACTTTATATAACCTTTGTCCTAATACTCTATTTCCAATAAAATAAAACTCTTTAATTGTATTCTTTTCTAATACAAGTTTTTCGAACGCTTCTTTATGACTTTCATTAACTACATAATCAAAACAACCAAAATAAGTGGGATAAAAATTATACTTCTTAAATGCTCTATAAGCTGCATTTAATCCAAATGTATCATGTTTTTTTATAAAATTTAACTTTTTTGGATCGTTCATAATATCTCCAAGTGATGGTCCGTTTCCCATAATAAATAATATTTTATTTTCCATTTATAAATTTAAATATAATATATATTATGTTTAAACTTAATAGCTTTCTTTTACACGCTCATCTATAACTGTATTTACAATATTATTGCAATTATATGCATTATGTTCTATATAAAACCAATTTATAAATGCTTTAATGGAAGTATATTTTTTCACAATATTATCTCTAAATGATCCAACACTTTTCATCTCTCTCTCTCTCCTTATAACAAATAATTCATGATCTATATTATTTTTACTGCTTAGATATGTAATATCAATATCAATATCAAATATATTTTTAAAATAAGAAAAAATCACTTTTGCCCTTTCCATATGAAACTCTGATGTTATTAATACACATTTGTCAATTTTTAATGGTAAAATAAAATTTGTAAATGAAAAAAACCCGTTTGCTATTGTATCATAAGAACCCCATTCTCTTTTTATATCTGTGTAGGGAATTCCTTTTTTAATTAAATAATTAGAACAGCTACGACTTTCGTGAATTACATGTCCATAAACATTGTGAATTGGTTTTTTATGATAAGTTCCTCCCCCAATACAATATATTATTGCATTTTCATTGTTTTGTTTAATTTTTAAAGCTAAATCCAAACGTTCTTTAACCCATGCATTAACACTACCATCCATTAATTGTCCCCCGGCTAATACAAAAATATGTTTTGTTTCAATATTATTTTCTCCATTTATTGCTTCAACATTTATTGCTTCAACATTTGTTTTTAATGATGCGAAACCTTGCATATATTATCATATAATTATTATTTAAATATTTGAACCTACTTTTTTATAAATGTCTGATATTGCATATATTATACCTATTAAAATAACTCTAAAAAATAAAGAGGAAAGCTATTATAGAATTCGCAATTTAGAACAAATATTTATTAGTTGTTTAAACCAATCAATTAATTTTAATATTTATATAACAGAAACTAATAATAAAAAAAATGATATGCTTACTAGTCTTATATCTCACTATAAAGTAATACTAAATATAAAACATAATTTGATTAAAAATAATTCAGGAAATTTTGATAGAGCCCATACTTTTAATTGCACTATTAAGCATTTTATAGGAGATGAAAAAATTTTGATAATGGGAGATTGTGATCTGCCTCTTAATAAAACAATTTTAAATTCTATAAAAAAAATAAAAAATAAAAAATACCATTTTGTATCACCCTATACATATATTGAAAAATTATCGGAGAAGCAAACAAATTCTATTTATAAAAATAATTCCATATTAAATAGTCTTTTTATTAACAATAAATATAAAATAAATCCTTATTCATTTTCAGGCGGTATATTAATAGCGGATAGAGCTATTTTTGAAAAAATGGGTATGTGGTTTGAAGTCAATGGTTATGGTGGTGAAGACAGAATACTAGATGTTATTATCGAAAACTACTACAATAATAAGAGGTTGAGAGAAAACAATATATATATTCATTTGTGGCATCCAGTTACATCATCTTTTTGTACACGCGAAAGATTGAAATTTGTGGAAGATTATTTCGGATGCAAATGGGTTCCCAACTGTAAAACAATGCATGAAAAATGTAAACATAAAAGTTGTAAATTTTGGGAGAAAATTTACAAAGAACAAAATAAGGCGGATTTAAATAAATACTATAAAATTTAGTTCATCTTTTTAACAAAATCCTTATAATCCATAAATGGTATCGACTTAATATAGTCTTTTGTTGTACTTAAATTAAAATATTTAATTTTTAAATTGTCACATACCTTTGACGAATAATTCCAACCTGGCACATGCCATCTTTCAGCATTTGGGATATTAAATTCATCACCTTCTTCTTGATACTCACTAAACCAATAATTAGGGTTGTCTTTTGGTGTTTCTTTCATTACAAGTGTTCTATTATTAGTTAAACTTGCTTCATTTATTTTTTCTACATATCCATCTACACCTATAATATATATTTCTTTATAACCAAGCATAATTGCTAATTGAACACAATCTGAACCAGTATTCGCCCATGTATGAAATTCATTTGTACTTCTAGAAACTCCTCTCCACGCATGCCCTACCTTACTGATTCTACAATATGTATCATTCTCGTTAAATTTTACATTACTCAAGTAAAAACATTTTTTTATTTTTTTTTTATCTAATAATTGTTGCAAATTAGCTTTGTGACTTTTAATAACAATATTATCTAAATTTGCATAAAAAGTTGGAAAAAAATCTAATTTATCATATGTTTTATAAGCACTGTTAATTCCAAATGTATCTAATTTATCTTTTTTAGATTTTAACCATTCCCAATCGATTTGTCCAGCAGATTTACCATTTCCTATAATAAGTATCGGGTTTTTCATTATATAATTTGATATAATGAAATTTTTAAATTGGTATGTATTTAAATTAATTATTTTTTTCAACAATAGTGTTTTCTATATTATCTTTTGTTGTATCTGTTATATTCACCCAATTACTATTCATATATAAACTTATCATATCCTTACTTTGTTTCAGCGAATCTAGTGTATATAAACCAAACCAAAGTTTCATGTATTTTCCTGCCGAAATTACAGATTTATTGGATGAATGTAGATAATCTAGTATAAAAAAACTATATGGGGTTTCTCCAATAAATGTCATATCAAACTCACCTAATCTTGCCCCTAGTCCAGAAACATAATTATTTATAGTTGAAACAAAATCTCCATCTGGATCACAACTGGGAACATCTGAATAAACAAAAGAACAGTTTTTAAATAAGGGTCTTCCATAAAAATCAATCTTTTTATCTATTTGTTGTTTTATCAACTGATAGTGTTTTGATATGATCAGTATTTTTTTATCTTGAATCTTGTCACACCATATTTCCTTATTAATATAATCACCTAGATTTAAAACAGCATTGTGTATTATAGCTCTATTCGACTTTCTTGCAATATCAATCAGTCCTCTATGAATTACAGGACCAACATTGGGAGCTATATTAAAAGGATTATTGGGATCCGATAATGAATAACAAGCTATGTCACCTGGTCCATAATGAAATGAACCTGGTAAATTATATATACAATCCATGTATTTTAAAGCAAATAACTGTATCTTTTGAATATTATCAAGTGCCATCCCTTGCGATTTCAAAAGTTGAAGACTAGATTGCATATTAGATACACTTAGTTTTTGTCTATGCTCATTATTGTCTTCACCTGCCTTACAAAATTCTTTAAATAAATGCACTATATTAGCCCCATGAACTGTCACAAGAGGTAAGCAAAAGGGCATATGAGCCTCATTTGCATAATCTATGAGATCTAATAAATTTTTCATATCTTTACCTTCTACAAAATTTGTTTCTTTATTGCTATATGTCGCAAAATCCGTACCTGTACGTTTGGTCCAATAATCCAACGGCCATTTTTCAGTATCCTGTCCCGGATTTAAATGAGGAACTATAAACAGATGTGGTCTAGATATCGTGGGTTTATTCATATAGTCCCTAATCTGTGTCTGATGATTATGGAAACATTTGATCAAAAAAGGATCATTTTTAACATTATACCCTAGTAAATTAAAAAGAAAAGCTACTTTATTATCACACCCTCCAATACCATATTTAATATTGAAAATTTTTCTTTTCTCCTTAGGTACATTAAATTTACTATGAAAAATCCATACGTCTTGACTATCACTACGAGGTCCGAATAGTTTACATTTTAATAAATTTTTATCAGTGTACTCAAATCTTAATTGAGCATAGACTGTTTTTTGATTGTTTATTCCACTAACATATAGATTGCTCATGGTATTATTAAAAAATATATCTGCATTGCAAGTTACAATATAACCTTTCAACTTCATTTTATCTACTAATTCAAAAATATCTGAAAATCTTATTCTACGCTTAATATTTACTTGAACTATCTTGTCACTTTTAACCCCCAGTTCCTCATAAGTATATACCCTTTCATTTGGAAGTATAATTTTAGATATATTATTATTTGCAACATTGAATTTTAAACATTGTTGAATCTCATTATGACGCTGTTTATTTCCATGTACAAAAAACTGATATATCAGTATTATGGGTTGAGGACTTCGTGTGGTCTTTACAGTTGAATCACTTCTTTTAAAAGCTAACATTTAAAAGTATATTATACGATATTTTTAAATGATTTAAAATGCCATTCCGCCAAATCCTTTTTTTTTACCGAAAGTTCCCGCCGTTCCTCGTTTTGGTCCTTTCACATAAAAAGGTCTATTTAATCTTTGCATAGTACGCGCATCTACCTTTCTTGCGCCTTTAACAAATGGTGATGTTAAATTTTCCCCGGTATGAAAAGATGTTATATTAACTTCAATAAATAAATTATCCATTTCATTAGGATTCATTCTTATATTGCGCAAACTTCTAATTCCGTCTTGACCTCTATCCGCGCGACCCTTATGTTCAATATGAGGATTTACTAATCTATCCCAACCATGCCATAATCCTATAATATTATTGTTATCTTTTTCAATATTTACAAATTCTGGTCGAATTACTCTCTTTTTATTTTGTTCAGCTCTTCTCAAAATTATATTATCTTCTAAACCCCAAGTCCAAATATTTGGAAACCCATTTATATGTTCAAAATCCCAGGCTTTGATAGCAAAAATACCCCCCAATGCTCTATGATATCCGTAAAAGTGATTGACAATGTTCCTCTGTGTTTGATACGAAAATTGCCCTTTATGCCAAGGTATATTATCTATATCATGAAATACTAATGTTATATCTTTATAATTAGTGGGATACATATTTTTAACATATATAAAACCTAAATTTTTCATAGCGCCTCTATTAAAAGGTCGATTATCACGCTGATGGATAAATAATACTTTACAATTTAGATCTTCTAGTATATGTGGCATAATTTTCATAAAAGCAGAACGTTGGGGCGCTCTATCTCTGTAAGGGACAATTAAGACAATATCAGGTACTTTATTGACTACTGGAGTTGGTTTATTTTGTTTAATTTCTTCAATAGTTTCAACTATGGTCTCATTAACAACTATTTCTTTTATCGGGAATTTCTCATTTTTTGGTAATTTCTCCTTTATCGGTAATTCTTCCTTTTTTAATAAATCAATGACTAACTTTTCTAACGATGCAATCTTCTTTTTTAAATCTTCATCGACTGCTTTTTCCTGATCTATTATATTCTCCACAACCACGGGTTCCTCTTTAACAGCGACAGGTTCTTCTTCTACGACAACAGGTTCTTCTTCTACGACAACAGGTTCTTCTTCTACGACAACAGGTTCCTCTTCTACGACAATAGGTTCCTCTGCTACTACAACAGGTTCCTCTTCTACAGCGACAGGTTCCTCTGCTACGACAACAGGTTCTTCTTCTACGACAACAGGTTCCTCTTTGACAACGACAGGTTCCTCTGCTACGACACCAGGTTCTTCTTCTACAGCCGTGTGTTCTTCTTCTACGACAACCGGTTCCTCTTTGACAACAACAGGTTCCTCTGCTACGACAATAGGTTCCTCTTCTAC
>Ga0233412_10000114_pt1 | contig 43829 bp, 49 predicted proteins | sample Na_anoxic_4_MG_FD_180667 | JGI IMG/M metagenome (GOLD analysis project Ga0233412, IMG submission 180667) | Seawater microbial communities from Saanich Inlet, British Columbia, Canada - Na_anoxic_4_MG | ecosystem: Environmental > Aquatic > Marine > Inlet | place: Canada: British Columbia... | reverse complement strand
GGGTTTGAGCAGAATAATACGATTGATGATTTAATTACTTCGATAGATTCTATTGACGCTAATACATACACTTGGATAGATAATCCGATACCTTCTTTGGGAGGCTTAACTATAAGAGGTTTGTCTAAAAAAAATAATTAATGACTCTAAGATTATTTAATACACCCCCTTTGATATAAAATTTTTCGTATATTTGTAACAATTAAAATTTATTAAGACATGGCTATCACAAGCAATGAAGAAGCAATCGAAGTAATTGCTCTATTTAAAGAAGTATCTAACACAGATATTGTTAGAATTGGTTCGGCTAATTTTGGACATTTTGGAGATAAGATTGAAAAATACTTTCCAAATATTGACACTGATGAGGAGAAAGAGCATTTTATGTATGCAATCAACTCAGCAGGTAAGCAGGTAGGTAATGACTCTACTGATTATAACAAATTAGTAGAATTAATGAAGCAACTTTTTGCCTTAGTTAGTGAAGACTATGCAAAATCAATGTTGTCATTAATTCAGTACGTACAAAGAACAACTATTTTAGATGAAGGAGAAACAAGTAATTATATTGAAGTTCTTAAAGAAGTATTTCCTTAATATTTTACTTATAGGTAGCCTTATCATAGGCTACCTATATTTTAATAGAAAAATAAAAACTCTTAATGATGAAATAACTCAACTAAGCAACAGAAAGCCAGAAGTTATAACAAAAATAGAGAGGGAAATAATAAGAGATACTGTAATTAAGAAAGAAATTATAAAAATAAGAGATTACAAGATAAAATACATAGAAAGAGCTAACCTTGACGAGTTAGAGAGAGCTTTTAGTGATATAAAAATTGAATAATGGGAAAATATAAATATTTAGTAATACATTGCACAGCTACTCCTTTTGGAAGAGAGTACACTGAGGAAAAGATAAGACAGATTTTTAAAAATAAGGGTTGGAAACAAGTTGGATATAGAGAAACTGTTCATTTTGATGGAAGTGTTATTAAATATATTGACCATAATCATGATGATATCGTTCAAGGTTTTGAAATTACTAACGGAGCTAGGGGTTTCAACTCAATCAGTCAACATGTATCTTACATTGGTGGAATTGATAATAAAGGAGTTCCTAAAGACACAAGAACGCTATCTCAATATTTAAAACTTATTGAAATAGTTTCGGAAGAAATTAAGAGGCATCCTAATATAAAGGTAATTGGTCATAATCAATTAACTAATAAAAAAGCATGCCCCTCTTTTTTTGTTCCAGACTTCTTAGATGAGTTAAACGACAAAGAAAAGCTTAAAGAAAAGTTAATTTCTCTTGGTGCTGAGTCTTGGTTTGTTGATTCTTACACCCAAATCTCACCAACTATTCCAGAAGTTAACATATTAAGAGACAAATCAATAAAAAAATGAAAAAAATTATAGTGTTTGTGTGCCTTTTTACTTCTTTTTATGTAGTAAATTCTCAAACATTGAAACCTAAAAGGATAATTTATGAAGATTCTTTAATATGCTGGGACATAGGACAAAGCAAAAGTATATTAAAACACATTGTTAACTCTAAGTATGGTGATTCCTTACAAGTTTTGAATGACAGTATCATAAATAATCTAATTTTAGTCAATGACAGCTTAGTAGTTGATAAAAGTAAGTTAGAAGTAAAGCACGAATTAACACTAAATAAGTTAGAAACTGTAAAGAAAAATGGAAAATATGGATTTTTGGTGTCATTTTTATTAGGAATAGTCGCTTTTGCTATAATAAAGTAGTCCCTTTTTAATATTTTTTTTTCGTATATTTGTGATATGAATATTTTAAAACGATTTCTTTATAAGAAAGAGAATGAAAAGATAAACAAAAAGATAACTCTTGTTAAGAGTGAATTTGTAGAAGCGACATTTGATGGAGATGACGTTACTAAACAATATATAGAAACATTATCAAAATTACATGAAGAAAGAACAAAAAATAAGCATTAATTGTGAACTTCATTTAATAAAAGGAGAAGACACTGATGACGAATGGGTGATGGGCGGTATTGCCTCTACTGATTATAAAGATACTGATGGAGAGACTTTATTACCTAATGGAGCAGACTTAGAATATTTCATTAGACACGGAGAAGTTAATTTTAATCACCTCAGCAAAGGTCTTGATTATATCGTAGGCTATCCTAAAACAGCTTTTTTAAACTCTAACGGTCACATTGAAGTAACATTTGGCTTGTTTAAAGAAAAGAAGTTATCTGAGAAGATTTATGAACATGCTTTGTCGCTTGAATTAGTAGACACCGCAACAACTTTAGGTTTATCTATTGAAGCAATTGTGCCTAAAGATGGAAGAAATGAAGACGATCCTACTAAGGTTGAAAAATGGGTTATGACAGGAGTAGCGATAGTTCCTTCACCTAAGAATAAAGAAACTTTTTGTCGAATAATCAAAGGTCATGGAAGCCAAGATGTTGAATTTGATGAAAAGTCTGAAAAGGAGTTTAATAAAATGGTTGATACAGCTATCAAAGATGAAGTAGTTGAAAAGGCAGAACTAATAGAAGAAATAATAATAATCAACAATAACGAATCTGAGGAAAATAAAGTTTCAACCAGTGAAATTTATGAACTAATAAACAATAAAAATAATATGAATTTAAAAGAGATTATTGCAAGTGTTAGCTCTAAGAAAGAATTGACACCACAAGATGTAGAATCATTAAAAAAAGGTATCGAGGGTCATTCTGAGGGTGAAAAAAGTGATTTAGACACACTTGTTAAGGGTATTTCTGACGTATTAAAGCCAGAAATGGAGGTTCTTAGTAATGGAATCAACGACCTAAGTGCTAAAAGCATTGAAGGAGATAAATTAGTTAAAGGTTTAACTTCTAAAATTGAGTCTTTGTCATCAGACTTAAAGAACCTTAAAGCTAAATATGAGAAAATTGACGAAACACCAATCGTAAAATCTGACGCAGTTGAAACAGTTGCTAAAGGAGTTCAAAAAGATGAGGTTGTTGAGGAAAAATTCAAGGTTGACGTTGCTACTGAGGAAGGTATTACTTTATACAAAGGATTACTTGATGCTGGTTTAGCAGATGGAAAAATTCAAAAAGGACACGTAAGAGGTTTAAAAATGCAAGTTCAAAGTGGTATCGTTCCAGATTCTATCAAAGAATTGTTTGAAAAAGACGGAGTTGAAATTATTAACGGTTAATATATAATAAAATGAGCAATATTCAAGATTTTTTACGTAAAGGTGCTGTATCTACATACGGAACTTCACCTTTAGTAGCTGGTCAAGAGGGAGTAGCTGGAGAGTTATCTGCCTTAAAACCACATAATTTATTAGATGTTTTAACGGATTTCGCCTTAGATTGGGAGTTGTTTCGTTTCTATAATACTTTGCCAAAAGATTCAACAGTACAAAATGTTGTAACTTACAAGCAAAAAACATCAAGAAGTAACCGTACGACTTCTGGTTTTGTTGGGGAAACTCAAAGAGGAACTGTTGCAGATAGTACATACACTTCTAAAACAAAAGAGTTAAAATATATCCGTCAAATTCGTCAAATTTCTGATGTAGCGACAAAGGTGTATTTGTCTCAAAACTTAGACCCAACTACATTGCAAATTGATGATATGATTAAAGACATTATCACTATTTGTAATAAGAATATTATCTTTGGTGATTCTAATGTTAATCCTTTATCTTTTGACGGTATTATCAAGCAACAACAAGAGTTTTTCGGGAATTTAGCTTCTTGGTATGACTCTAACTTTGTAATTGATTTACGTGGAGCATCTTTAGATGTTAAGAAAGTAAATTCTGGAGCTAAGACTATTCGTATTGAAGGTTTTGGTTCTGCTACTGATTTATTTATCTCAACAGAAGTTCAAACTGATTTAGAGAACAATTTCTACGATAAAGGGATTACTCGTACAATGGCTGACGGTGGTTATGTTGTTGAAGGGAAGCAAATTTCTCAATTCCAAACAACTACTGGTAAAGTAAATATGCAAGCAGAGCAAGCTTTATTGGCTAATGGAGGAATTGCACAAACTACTGGAGCAGACAATCAAGATGCACCTTTAGCTGTTAATGCTTTAGTTGTTGCTCCTGCTGTTTCTGCTAATTCTAAGTTTGATTTACCTGCTAACGGTGATGCTGATGGATTTGGAGATTATTTATACGGAGTTAGAGCTATCAATGCTTCTGGTGAAGGAGCTATGGTAATGAATGCTTTAGCTGTAACTATCGCTTCTGGTCAATCTGCTGAGATTACTATTACAGATACTAACTTAACAAATCAATCTACTGGTTATGTTGTTTATCGTTCTAAGAAGGGTGAAGTAACTGCTGGTGCTGAAATGTTCCCTTTATTCTCAATTGGACGTGATGTGTTAAACAACACAGGTTACGATGGAGCTGGAGCTGGATTAGCTTATGACAACAATAGATTCTTAGAAGGTAATGAATTTGCTTTCTTAGTTGAAAATAACAAAAACGTTTGGTCTGACATGACATTGAAAGATTATGATATGCAAATGGAATGGTATTCTAAGAACTCTCCAGCTCGTGAGATTTCTGTATCAAGAGGTGAAACTCCTTTATTATACAACCCATTCCGCATGATTACATTCGTAAATGTTGGAGTAACAAACGCATAATTTTTTTCTCTACTTTTTTCTTTCTGGAAAAGCCCTTGTTTTTAATGAGGGCTTTTTTATTTTTACTCCCTTTTTAATATAAAATTTTTGTATATTTGTATTATAAACAATTTTAAGTTTAAGATATGTATGTAAAAAGTAACATTAAAGAAAGAGCTGGTAGTAAATTTAACATGAAAGGCATTTTATTAGACTTCGATACTAATTGTGTTGCTGAGATCAGTGACATTAATTCAGATTTGGTGAAGACTATGAAAGGACACCCTTTTAAGTTAGAGATTTTGGATTCTTATGACCCAAACCAGATTCTTATCAATGAAAAGACTAAGGAATTAGAAAAGTTAAAAGTTGCCGAATTAAAAGAACTTGCGTCATTACAAGAAGTTCCGTTTGAAGGTAAAAATGGAAAAGATTTATTAAAATCTGAAATTATAGCTAACATTGTAAAAAGTTTAATATAAATGCCAACACTTACTCTTGTATCAGATTTTACAGTAGGCACACTTGTTTTTAGTGCTGAGAATATTAAGAATAACTACTTATATGGAGTCCCTCTATTAGATCCTAAAACTGGTGAAGTAATAGCTGATTCTGTTATTGAGTTTTATATTCAATCTGCTACGCAAGAGCTTCAAAGACAGTTAGGTATTTATTTGCAAAAAACAACACAAAGAGAAACGTTAGACTTTCAGATAGAGGATTACTACGCTAAGTATAACCCTTTAAAACTAACATATCCTGTATTGAGTATTACTTCTATAAAAGGAAGTTTAGGAAACTCTGAAATATTAGAATTACCTAAAGAATGGATTGCTTTTTCTAAGAGAGATTACGTCAACAGTAGAAATATATTCACAATTGTTAATGGAACTTCTAACATCCAATTCAACACCACTCAGTTTATAAGCTATTTTGGATTTCCAACTGGCATGAGTATATACAATAGAAGCACAGGTGCTATTCCTTGTTTTTGGGATGTAACCTATGAAACTGGCTTTTGTGGCATAATTCCTTACGACATATTAGATGTTATTGGAATGTTGGCTACAATTCCATTACTTGCTATAATTGGTGATGTTAGAGATGCTGGATTAAGTTCTAAAGAGCTTTCAATTGACGGGGTTAAGTCATCTTACTCTACAACATCATCAGCTACTTCATCTGCTTACTCGGCTAGAATCTTAGAATACACTAAAATGGTTGACAAAAAAGTAAAAGAATTAAAAAGACATTTCGAGGCTATTATTGTCGAGAGTGTTTAATAAAATATGGCGAAAAGATTAGCGACAGCGAAGAGCAATTACACACCTTTTGAACAGCCTACTCCTCAAAACGTAGACCATGTTAAAGGTGATCATGATAAGTTAGTTTCTGATGAGGGGTATGATATTTTGTTTGAGAAATCTGTAAAATGCCCTTGTAAGCAATTAGATAGAAACAAAACTCACACAACATGTGTGAATTGCAATGGTTCTGGTTGGGTATTCGTTAATGCTACAACAACAAAGTCGCTAATACTTTCTCAGTCTAAGCAATTAAAGTTTGGATTACAAGGAGAGGTGTTAAATAGTGGTCAAATTTCTGTTACTCCTCTTAGTGGTATTGTAATGAGTGAGAACGACAGAATAACTCTTTTGGATAGTGTAGGAGTAGTAAGTGAGCAACCAAGACCTTATCTTAGCGATACAGGTCAAGTTATACTTAAATTTAACTACATAATCAAGAGTGTTGAGACTCTTTTTAAATTTATTTCCACATCTCTACCTTTACAACGAATAGAAGAAGAGGATTACGAAATTGATGGTAACACTTTAAAGTTAAATGCTGACAAGTTTAAAACTTCCGACATTACCTTTTCTTCAAGATACTTCTACAATCCACAGTACATTATAGTTGATGTAGCTAAACATGTTAGAAATATTCACCTAAGAGATGAGTTGGGGACTTTAAACCAAACAGTGTACCCTCAATTATGTATTGCTAGATTAGCACATTACACTTTTAATCAAGATGAAAATAATATAGATAATGGATGAAATGAGATATATTAAAGTTAAAAAGAAAGGTTCTTTAATCAAGGAAGGACTTAAAAATAAAAAAGCTGAGTATGATGACGAAGCTAATATGTATGGTGAGCATTTAAACATATACAAGAGGCTTATCCCTATTGAACCAGACTTAGAGAATAAAAGTTACGAAAAAGGTTGTAAAGCTACTTCAAAAAGATACTCGTATAGTTATGAATATGAGAATGAAGGACATGAATTAACAGCAGATCAGTGCCAAGTTGTAGAAAACTATAACAACTCATCATGGAAGATGTTAAGAGCTAAAGAAAATTCTCAACTTTCACAACAATTGTACAATTTGATTGATGATAAGGCTGAATATGAGTTTTACGTTAATGATTTAATTGAAATGGGTTTAGGCTCAGAAGAAATGGAATAAAAATGGATATAAATATTAGAATGGAGACCAATTTTCTTGGAAATTTAGAAGGCGTTGAGGAAAAAGTTGACCTTAGAATCAAACAGTATGCTAATTTATTTGAAGGAAAGGTAAAAAGGTTAGCTAATTCTAATTTAGATTCATCCAAAGAGAGTTATATAGGAGCTGTTTACTCTGAAAAAGTAAAAGACGGGCATTATACCGTTGGCTTGAATAAAGATAACAAATTAGCTAACATGATTGAAAAAGGAGCTAAGGCTTACGACATGAAAATGGGTTTTTTGAAGTCATCTAAAGCTAAGATTGGTAAAAATGGGTCTACTTACCTTGATGTTCCTATAAAAAACACTTATAAAAACACTTTTATAAACAAAAAACATGAAGTAGGTCAAAAGATTACTAAAAAAACTATGCCTATTAGGACTTTCAAGTCTTTAGGGACACGAAAACAGATAATTGACCCAGTTAGCAAGGCTACGTTGTTTGAGAGCTACAAGCACAAAGCAAACGTGCTACAAGACGCAACTGTAATAAGCAAAAGTTCTAAAAAGATAGGTTCTGCTTTGACAATTAGGAGAGTTAGTAGTAATTCAGACCCTATGTCATGGATTAATAAAGGAATTAAGAAAAGAGACTTCTTTATGAAGGCTTATAGGGAGTTAAAAAATAGAATATAATGTTAGTAATACCAGAAGCAAAGATGTTTCAAATATTAGAGAGCTTGATTGAGTTTATAAGATGTGAGATAAAAGATCCTAACACAGCAGAACAAGACTCTTTTTTGTATCTTTTGTTGCAAGGTAATTACGATTCTACATTAGATTATTACAATGAAGCGAAGAACATATTCAGTAAGTCTGAAAAAGATGAAAGGTTTTTAGTTGTAAAGCAAACCTTAGATAGAAGTAGGTTGCAATTACCAACTGTTACTTTGTTAGTAGACGAAGAAAGTTTGCATAAAAAGAACTCAGTAGGTCAAGGTCAAGGTGATTATTCAAGTGTTGAACTGTCAACTGGTGATTTAAAGGCTACATATTCAAAAAGGTACAGTTCTTCCTTTCAAATTTTAGTTTCAAGCGACAATGTTACTGAGGTTTTAATAATTGAGGCAGTTTTAAAAGCTGGTTTGGTATCAATATTTGAAACATTTAGTGATTCATGCCTTCAAAACCCAAGAATAGAAACATCTGCTATAAATTTAGACTCTGATGCTATTAACGCCTCTTATAGGTCTATCTCAGTTAGTTTTTTCTACGATTTAGTTACTCCTTCTATTTATTCTGACAAAATAAGAGAAGCTATAACATTTACATCAAAAATATATTAAATATAAAATAAAATTATATGGCGACAAGAGTTAATTTTGGAGGTAAACAACGAGTTATCACAAATACTTATGCAGAGATATTAAGTGGAGTTGAAAATCCACCTTCGGCTCTTACAACTGGTGAAGTTCTTGTAATTGACACTGGAGGTAATGCCACTTGGGGTGGTGGTTCTGGAGTTGATGGAGAATTTAGTCAAGGATTAGATTCCTTTTATAGATTTACTTCGGTTCAATCTGCTCAAAGCTTCCTTATGGGAGGTAAGTATTCTAAATACATGGAGAACCTATTCTTCCCAGAGGACGGAGTTCAAGGCACACCCTCAGTAACTTTTGTTAAAAGTGCAACAACTGTACCAGCAGAAATTACTAAAACTTGGGGAGCTTATGATTTTCAAGCAAAATGTAAGTTTGAAGGAGTTTGCGGAAACGCTGTAACTACTGGAGATACACCAGCAGTATGGGAATTTGATGTTGATTTAGTAGGAGATGCTACTGATACTCACACATTACTTATTGATGGTGTGACTATTGGCTCTTACATTGTTCCTGCTATCCCTTTATCGCCAGCCTCAACAGCTATCGCAATTGCACAAGATATTGTAGCTACTGCTTCTGGATATACAGTTTTAAGTGTTATTGGCAACAAGATTAGAGTTAAAGCTATTGCTGGAGACGGTTCTGCTTCAAACGTTATGTCTTTTAACTACAATACAACTGGAACAGCAGTAGGTGGAGTTAATAGAGTTAAAGACGGAGTAACAGCACCAATCTTAGAAAAAGGATTCGCAATGAAGGTTTTACCTTCTAAAAAGGGAGTGAATTTTTCTGAGGTTTCTTTTTACAAGTCAACATTCACAGGATTAGCCCCAGATGGCATTTCTTACAATGAAATTACAGCAGAACAAGCTACTCCTAAGTTAATTGCTACTACAACAGTATCAACATTACAAGAATTAATTGCTTGGGCTAAAAAAGACAAAGGTTTTAATTCTTACTTTCAATTAGTAGACAATACTGGCGGTAATGATGTAGCTATTCCTTCAACTGATGATAATTGGATTGGAGCAACAGGAGGAACTGAAAATTACGATGTTAATTTAATGGATACTATTTTACAGTACATTAATGATACTAATATTGAGTTTATTGTAACAACTGAGTCATTTGCTAACTCATTATCTGTATTTAATCAGCCAGTTATTGACTGGGTTAACAGAGATAGTAGATTTATTCGTCAATTATTCATAACAGGTGGTAATAACTTAAATGATTTTGATGGATCTTTAGCTCTTTGTCAAGAATTAGATTCTGATGTTGTTAATGTTGTTCATGGAGCTTACAAAAGCACATCTCAACTTTCCCCAGATGGATTTAGATATTGGGACGCAGATGGTAAATTATTCTTAATGTTAGGTAGATTGGGTGGTTTAGAGCCTCAAAACTCATTAACATTTAAGTCTATCAATATAGCTAAGGAAGTTCATCCATTAACAGAAGATGAAAAAATTCAAGCTTTAGATTCTGGGTTACTTGTAAGTTACTTTAATACTGATAGAAGTTTGTTTATTGTCTTACAAGGTGTTAATACTTTACAAAATAATGAGTTCTTCTTCAATGAGGATGGTACTACATTCAGTATTCAAGTTAAAAGAATTGATGCACAAGTGAACAAAACACTTGTAATTGAGTCAAATATTAAATTATTAGGAAAAGAAGAAGGTGCTAATAAGAAAAACCTTAACAGTGCTACTGTTTCAGAGTTTACTAAGGCACAATTAGACTTCCTTACAGCAACAGAAACACAAGATAACCTTATTTTAGGATATAGAAGTGTTGAGGTGTCGTTTGATCAAGATAATTTCTTCGTTACTTACGAATTTGAACCTAATAGTGAGATTACTAAAGGATTTTTCACAGGAACAAGAGTTGTTTTTTAAATTATAAAAAGATAATAATATGCCAAATATACCAAGCGAGCAAAAAGTATTTACTTCGCCTATGTGTACGTTCTCAGTTAATGGAACGGTTATTGCACATGTTCAGAATATGACTTTTTCAGAAAATATAGTTAGAGCTAACGTAAAAGGCTGTGGAGATTTAATTTATCAAGAATTTCCTTCACTTTCGATTATCTGCTCTGGCTCATTCTCTTACAATAGTGTTAATTTTAGAACTGATGGGATTCCAGATGCTCTAAAAAGAAAGGTAGGTTCACTACAACAATTTGTAGATACACTTATTTTAGGAGAAGAACCTATTACGATTAATATCTTTAGAAGAAAAGAGGAATCTAAGGATGCTAAAACAGGTTTAGTAACTGGTGGATTGGAGAATTTTGCCACAATTAAAGACTTTTACTTGGAAAATGACACTTGGTCTATTTCTAATGAAAGTATTGCGTCAAAAACCCAGTCTTTTAGATATTCTACACCGATTATTTATACTTTGTAAAGTATCTCCCCTTTTTAATATATTTTTTTGTATCTTTGAGGCATCACTTTTTGTTAAGTGGTGCTTTTTTTATAAACAGAAAGAAATAAAGATGGAATTAAAGAAAAAGATTCAAGTATTAGAGGAAGAGTATGTAATTGAAATGCCCCAAAAGAATATTGATTATATTTTGATGGAGTCTAAGAAAATGGAACTTTCTGAGGGCAAATATTGGCAATTATTAGAGTTGCAAACAAAAATGTCTGTGCATCAGTGGCATTTAATCAATGCTAGTGCCTTTTTTGACGTAGTAGCCCCAGCAATTGCTAAAGGATTAGCTAAATCAGATGAAGATGTTTCTGTGATGGACTTAGACACTAATAGTTCTAATACTTTGCTAAAAGTGTATGTTGACGAGATTGAAGTATGGTTTGAAGCTTACAAAACAGAAGCTTTTGGGAAGGAAGATTTAGATGCTAAGTAACTTAATACCCTTTTTTGTTAAAGACTTAAAAGGGTTAGTTTTTTATTGGAATAGTGCCTTTCCTTATGATAAGTGGTGGAGGGAAAAATACAACATTGCTTTATTTTCAGAAGAACATTTAGAAGCTAATCCTTTACTTATAAAAGCTGAGTATATTGAGGACTACCATTATCAAAAAGAACTTGAAAGAAGAATGGCAGAGAAGGACGTTAAACCTAACAAAGTGAAGACTGAGGAGGTTGAAATGGCTAAGGATTTTGATTGGAATGCTTTGCAAGAAGCTATTGATAATAAAGAATAATTATGAGTGAAGAAATAAAGTTTAATTTTGTAACCAACACCAATGATTTAGTTAAAGCGTTTAAGTCCTTAGAAACACAATCTAAGGCTTCTTATGCTAAAATGACTAATGATGCTAAGGACTATAAGGGGTCTACTAAGAAATACTTTTCTGATATTGAGCAAGAGTCTAAAAAAACTCTTCAAAGTATTAAGGATAAGACAGCTATGGCTCAAAAAGCCGTACATGCTGACTTTAACAAAAGAGTAACTGAACTAAAGGAAAACAGAAACATCACTCCCCAAAATCTAAATAGAAGTATAACAAACCTTAAAACTCAAAGAAATAAAGAGCTTTCAAACATTGCCACTCAGTCCAATTTAGCTAGGAAAGATGCTCAAATGGAGAAAGACTCAGCTAAGAATCTAAAAGAAGCCTCAGAATTACTACTAAGGTATGCTAAAGAAGAAGCTAAGAATAAGGGATCAAAACAACCTTTTAGAGATTTGCAATACGGAAGCAGAAGCCCATCTCGTAATTTAGCTTTTAAAATGGCTCAAGAGGAAGGTCTTACTGGGGGAATGAATGTAGCGGGTCTTGGAGTTAATGATTCTTATGGAGGTAGTGGCTCTGGCGGTGGAGGAGGTTCTGCTAATAGAGGTAGATATATGTCTCTAAAAGACAGAGCAAAAGCAAGAATGGGTAGGTCTAAAGGTGGTAGATTCTTAATGAGATCTATGGCTGGAGTAGCAATAATCGGTGGTATTGCTGGGGCATCTTTGAAAGCTGGTCAAGATAGGGAAGAATCTGCTTTAAGATTGAAAGCTGTCACAGGTATGGACACAAGCCAAGAGTTTGGAGTGGGTGGTGTTGCTAATGATATGATTGGGGCTGGCTTTACTACTGCCGAATTTGATAGATATCAAACAGATTTAGCCAAAACAAGAGGTTATGCTCGAAATGGTTTCTTTTCTCGTGGAAACAAGCAAGGTGGGACTAAAAGATTTAACTCAAAAGTAACAGAAGAAGCTCAAAGATTAGCTTCCGTAGAGTTATTAAGTGGAGTTGATAGAGGTACTTTTTTAGGTATATCTTCATATCAACAGTTTGATTATAACAAAAGTAGACAAGGGAGAGCCGAAACTTCCTTTGATATAGACCAATTATATAAAACAATGAGGCTTACTGGAGCTATTGCGAAGGGTGATAAGTCAAGAATGGGAGAATTTGCTGAAACAATGAGCAAAAGAGCTTTTTCTGCATCAAATCTATCAGAGACTATTGACACTGACCAAATTATATCCAATATGGGTAAAATGTACCTTACTGGTGGTTCATTTTCTGATAGTAGAATGGGGGACAGAATGCAAACTATGAATAATGCTTTAATAAACCCCAACAATGATTTTAAACAAGCTTTCAATTTCTCAATACTAAGAAAATTAAACCCTAATGCCTCTTTCGTTGAATTGCAAAAGATGAGAGAAAAAGGCATGGGGCAAGAGGGGTTCTTAGAAACATCTCTTAAAAGCATGAGAAATATGTCTGGATCTAATAACGACTTATTTGAACAACTTATAAGTAGTAGATTAGGAGTAGGATACCAACAAGCAGAAACACTAAGAAAGGGATTTGATAGTGGCTCTTGGGAAAACTTAACTGAGGAGGAGAGAAAAAAGATGGAAACTCTTGGTTTTGGACTTAATAATAAAGATAAATTAATAGAAAAAGCTTCTAAGTCAGTCGGAACTGCTACTACAATTAGTAAAGAGGCTGAGGAGATTGCTTCTGGAGTGGGAGTTAAGGTTGCAGAGGCTTTAAAACCCTTTGTCGACACCTTAACTGATATATTAACGGATGAGAGAGGGGTAAGCGTATCAGTGAGCGAGCAGAGTAAAAATTGGCTTAAAGAAGTTTTAGGTTTGTAAATAAAATAAAATGGCAGTAGAATATATAGTATATAAGCATAAAAACTCATCAATTACGACATTTGGAGACTTTTGCGACCAAGACGGGATTTCTATTGCTTATAAGTATATAAACAATGAGAGTAAATTACTTAATTACAAGACTAATAAAAGCTCAATAGAATCAACTCTTAAAGATGGTGAAAATATTGATGATTACTCTGTAAAAGATATACCTTTCAATGTTAATACCTCTATAAAGATTCCAAAAACCATGCTTAGCTTACAGACTCTAAGTGGTGAGTCTGTTGGAGTTATTGAGTCTACTGATTTAGATGTTTTTATACCAAGTCAGTTAGCTTCAATATCTGGAGATTCGAGCAAAAACGAAAAAGGTGAAAAAAGTGAGGGTGTTTTGAGTCAAAATATACCCTTTTGTACAGCATATATGTGGTGTAGAGCCTTGTCACCAGTAGAACAAGAGGGTGATGAGTTGTTAGGTAGGTGGATTGATGTGTCTAAATATGTAATAACTGCCACAACTCAAAATGGTATGCCTAACAGTTCGTCTTTTTCAATACAATTAGACGGATTAGTTGGTGAATATGTCGAAGGTTGGGAGAAAAATATAAACGAATATAAGGGTAAAGGTGATAGTTTTTACCAGTATTTCTCATCTCAAAGCGAAATAACTGACTTAGGAGAAGAAAAATACAATAGATCTGCTTCATATTTTCATAATATTATAAACACTAATGATTTAATATTCTTAAAGTTTAGCAAAAATGAAAAAGATAATGAGTTAGGGGATATTTTAACAAGTAATGATATAACTTTACTCAAAGAGGAATCAACTGTTGACTCTTATGACTTTATAGGGTTGGTTGACAGTTCGACGGTTTCTCATAACTCAGCTAATGCTTCCACCTCTGTCAATGTTGCTGGTAGAGATTTGATAAAACTATTAAGTGAAGATGGATGTTATTTTTACCCAGAAGAGTATGCAGGTGGTGCTTTTGTTAACAATCAAGACAATGATAAGCTTATAAAGAGAATATTCGGAAGTTTAGAGGTGTTAGGAGCGTTTACTCAGCGAAGTTTGCAATTCTCTATTCAGTTTATACTAAATCAGTTATCATATACTGGGTTAGTGCCAGAATCTACACTTGAAGGTTGGGGAGATAGAAGAAATAGAAAATATGTGCTTGGTGAAACGACTAATAAAGACGACCAAGACGAAATAATAAACACAAATAAGAATATTTTAGAAATTAGCATGCCTAAAGTCCTAAATAAGTTTTACAATGACTCAAATATGAGGGTAAAAACTAAAAAAGGAGGTAGTGATTACTATAATAAAAGAGCTTACAATACAGGATTAATAAAAAGAACCACATCTACCAGAGCTATAAAAAACTCTATTGATGACGGTATAAAAGTAAAAGTTAGTGAGTATTTGGACGTGGATGTTGTGCCTTTAGGTCAAATTAATCAAGAAGATTACATAGTAACCACACCAGCTAAGACTTTTAAAGTAGAATCTGATAGATTTAAGTCAGATATTGATAAGTATATAAAAAGAATAGAATCTAAAGCATCATCAAGTGGATCATACACACAAGACACTATATCAAGTTTTGAGTTGTCTAATCTGAAAGGTAAGATGTTATATAGTGTAGAAATTTCAAATATTTACATTGATTGCTCTAACTATGCTAAGATGATATCCACTATTGGAGAGATAAGAGCTAAATTTAAAGAAATAACAGACAGATACTACCAACCTATATTGGACTTAGCTTACGAATACAAGAAAAATTTAGACATTTTAGAAAGCGATAACTTAAAAAACGTAGATACTGAACTTATGGACGGTGTTTATCAAATATTTAATGTAAATATTGACAAATCTGTTGCTGATAGAAGGATAGTTGATTCAAGTATAAGCATTCAACAAGGAAGCATGTTAAGTTACTTCAATAAGTTAGCTGATGGAGTGTTTATTGAAATGTTTGGTGACACTTATAGAGATGAGTATTATCTAAACTTTAGACAACCACCTTTTGATAAAAAATCTTACTTAGAGTTAGCTTCTTATGCAGTTGATGTTGAGATTGACGATGTTATTAGTTCATCTTTTCAATTTGACACAAGGGTTTATTCTTGGTACTCATTTAGACCAAAAGGCTTATTCTTTGGAGAATCTGATGGGGTTTCATTAGCATTTTTACCAGCTATATATTTTTCAGAGTTTTCTGACGTTTGGGGTAGTAAACCTATGAATATTACATCTAACTATGTTCCTTATTTACCTATAAAGGGAAATCAAGAGCAAGGAGAGTATAATTTTTTCCTTAGACAAGCTTACAGAGACTTAAAATACTTAATAGATTCAAATTGTTACTTGCCATTCACTAGAGTAGGTACAATAACAATGAAGATGAATAGGCAAATTAAGAAAGGTATAGCTATTAGAAACAAAGCAACTAAGGAGATATTTTATGTAAAAGCAGTCACTCACACTTATACATCATCTACAACAGGGGTTACTTCTGTTATGGTTGAACGAGGTATGGTTGAAGAAATGATGAAAGCACCAAGTTATAGTTATTTTGACATTTGCTCTACTGAGTTTGATGAGAAGTTCTTTGAACAAAAGGGTTTAATTGGAGAAGCGACATTGGATGCTAACACTCCAACACAAGAGGTAAGCACTACTACTGTAACTGAGACTGGAAACGTAGTAGCTACTGCCACCACTATACCTAATGAACCTACAACACCAGAAGAACCTAATACTACAATTAGACCAGTACCAACAAGAACTGTTGAGATATTAAAAGATTGGAAAGTAAACAAGGGAGTTTTTAACTTCTATATGAAAAGAAGACAGTTTAGTAAAAACCCTTCATCATTAACTTTCCTAAGTCCTGTTTTTGAACCTGTTAATGATATACAAAATGCGTAGCAATAATTCTATATTTTACATATACGTTCCTAAAGACGTTGATAGAGACTATTTTGTGTCGCAATGTTATAGTAGTGGCACTGTTTCAATTATTAGTGAATTATTTGAGGTTAGAAATAACGTTAGAATAGGTTTTAACGCCCTACAAGCGATTGAATTTCCTCAAAGGTCTTCTGAGTTAGGAAGCATGGTTTTAGCTACTTATATGCCTCAATACGGCACTTACTTAGTAACCGATACATTTGTTAAGGGTGACGAAACTTGGGGGTTTAGCGAAGGTGAGTTTATAACAGAGAAAAATTACGAAGATAACAATGTTTCTATATCTGGTAATGCTAAAAGTGGAGATATTTCTATATCAGCCAATGTTGATGAAGGGGGAAATTTAAACGTGTCAATTATTGGCAATGAAAATGCTTCTTTAAACTTAAAAAGTAGTGGTTTTCTTAGAGTTGATGTAGATGGAGACACTACGGTAAACTTAAAAGGTGAATTAAATGTGTCTTGTGAGAAAGAGATAAGTGTTGAGACTAGCGAAGGAATAAATTTAACCTCAGTAAAAGACTTTATTGCAAATGTTAAATCTTTGAAGGTTAATGATGGCGATTTAAGTGTCGTAACTGAGAAATTGATTGATGTTTTTAGTGATTTCTTAACAGCTTACGACTCGCACACTCACATAACGCCAAGTGGAGCTACCTCTCCACCATTAATACCTCAGTCACCATTGTTAAAAACAAGGGCTACACAAAGTAGTTCAACAGTATTATACGTAGATAAATAAATAAAAATGGGAAGAGTAGATAAAAGAGTAACGGACAAGTTATTCAATATGAAAAATGCAATAGGTCAAGCTGGATTACATGCTCTTTTTCCAGAAGAATTTGAGTATTACACCTTGTCTTTTGAACTTTTAGACTCAAACGGAGACACGGTTGATTATTTCGTCTTTCCAATAACTCCACAAGGTTTAAAAAAGAAAGAGAATAGCATAAAAAGTATAGTTAAAACAGCATACGGGGTGACAACTTTTAAAAACCCAACATTTGCTCCTATTGAATACGAGCTAAGTGGTAATTTTGGTAGAGATTTGAAGGTTTTAATAGGCAGAAGTCAAGAATCTGTTTCTTTTAGGGCTTTAAATTTCAAAAAAGCGTTCTCAACAACTATTAAGACTGGTTATGGCTGTATAAAAATATTAGAAAATATCTTTAAGCAGTCTAAAAAACTTGACTCAAATAACAAATCTCACACATTAATAATGTATAATCCAGCTTTCGGAGATGCTTTCGTGGTAGAACCTATGTCTTTTGAAGTGTCTATGGATTCTGAGGGTAGTAATATGCTTCATGGTTACAATATGTCATTAATGGCAGTAGCTCCTGTTACAGCAATACTAAGCGATAAAAAATCAAAGCAAAAGTTAGCTCAAACGTTAGGTTCTGACTTAGTGTCACAATACGCAACAGCTACCCTAAGAGCTACACAAGATTTTGTTAGACAAGACATAAAAGTTTTAGATGAAAATATAATTCAACAAAATAAAATATAATGAGTGCAATTTCTTACTACAAAACTGTTACTGGGTATGATTTATCTAATCTACTAAGCAAATACGAGTCATTTATTCAGTTGGATTACTCAAAAATATTGGGGTATTACACTAACAAGCAGTCTTATATTCCAAATATAGCTTTTAAGAACTTAGATTACTTAATTGTTGAGTTTGAAAAGGTTTCAAACCTATTTGAGTTAAATAATTCTCAATTTTCATCACTTAATTATTGGAATCTTTTTGAAATAGTTGAAGATATTAGCTTAAACTTGGCAAGAATCAAGGTTACTGATAAGTTTGCTCGATCCTCAAAAGGTAGAGTTGGCTTTTTTACCTCATCAACTAAACAAGTAATACAAAAACAGAATCAAAGCCTTGAAAATATAGCAAATTCATTAGGTTACAACAATTCTGATGATGATTGGCAGACAATAGCTACCTCTAACAAAGTAATTGAAGAAGATTACACAAATGAAGGGGGATTATCTTTGCAGGTTGAACCTCAAAATAGTGAAAGTATAAGTGTAAAAGTTGTTGTTAATAGTAATTTACAAGGAAAAGAGTTATACGGTAAAGATTTAAACAAGAAATTAACAATAATTGATGATGATTTGGATGTTTTTACTGGTGATGACACAATAGAACAGAGTATTTATATCTATACAGAGTTAAAAAAGGGCGGAAATCCAGAATTTCCCAATGATGGTATTGATGGAAGCATAACTTCTGGCTCTAATATTAATTCTTTCAGATTTCCAACCATTGCGAGGCAATTAAGTGAAGTATTTGCTAAAGATGACACTTTCTTAGGATTAGAGGTAACAAACACATTCATAGAGGAAGATAATTCATTTATTGAGTTTAATATAATTGATATTTTAAGCAATAACAAAGCTTCCCTAAGTTTATAAAATTTTTCGTATATTTGTATTAAAAAAATATGGCATTATTTACAAAATTACAAACGGTAGCTACTTTAAAAGCTTTAGTTTCTTCAATATTTATATCAAAAACGGACAAGGCTGACAAAGTGGCAGATAATGGAGTTTTAAATGGTATATTTTACGGAGTTTCTAAGGTTGGTCAAAAAGCTATCAAAGATATTGCAATTATTGAATCAGAACTATTCGTTCAAGAGGCTAATGGAAATTCTTTAAATAATATAGCTCAAAATAAAGGTATTCCTACTAGATTAGGAGCTTTACCTTCGTCATGTTACGTTAGAGTTGTTGGAGATGAGGGAACTATATACCAGAAAGGAACTTCTAAGTTTTATTCAAATCAAATATTGTTCGACTTACAAGAAACTATAACAATAGGAGAGAATGGTTATGCTTATGCTAATGTAGTTTGCACTCAACAAGGTGAATACACTAACGTTTCTGCTGGAACAATTAATACGGTTAACCCTATACCAACAGGACATTTAGCTGTTTTTAACGAGTATCAAGCTGTTGGAGGTAGAGATGAAGAAGATGATAATGTTTTTAAAAATAGAATAATTAATAGCTCAAACTTACTTAGCTTAAACACTAAGGAAAGAATGCTTCAAAACATGATCTCTGTAAACCCAAATATTCTAAGAGTGTGGTTTTTTGGAAGAAACAACTTCGGTCAACAAGTAGTAAAAGTTGCGACTCAGAATGGAGCTATACTATCAACTCCAGAAATTGATGCCTTGTATGATGGAATAAAGGACAAACTAAGCATAGAAGACTCTTTTGGGATTGATGACGACATAAAAGGGATAACAATAGAAAATATGGAGTATCAATATATTGATATGTCTATGAGAATACAACGTGACGAGTCTATCGACCCAGATGAAATTAGAAAAAACATACAAGTATCAATCCAAAAAAACTTAGATTTTAGGTATTGGAAGATGGGAAAAACAATAGAATGGGAAGATTTGTATATAGCGAGTAGAAATATTAAAGGAGTTTTAGGAATACCCTCGCAGTATTTTTACCCAAACTTCGATATTAAGACAAGTAAGTTTAAATTACCAATAGTTAGAGGTTTCGAGCTGAGAGATGAGGAAGGAAATGTTATATCTTCTAATAATAATGCAATTTCTCCTATATATTATCCAAACGACCCTAATATAATTTTTAACCAAACTTTTAATAATGGCTGAGATTAAACTACCAACTAAAACTGTTACATTTTTTGAAAGTGCTAACAGTTTTAAAATATTTACTTACTATGATGCAGGTGGAGCGTGTGTTAACTACATTCTAAGCTTTATAATACTAAGTGAAAACACGCCAGAAGGATTAGAAGGAGACTTATTAGTGTCAATTGACAACTCAAATCCTTCTACCGATGTTTGGTTGCAAGATGGCGACTTATATATATACGACCCATTAGCTCCAGATTATTATTTTAATTTAGACGGTGATGTTATTTTTGAATGTACAGAATAAATATATAAAATGGCTATAATAAAAAATTTAGGTTGGGCTAGTGTTGTTTCTGAGGGATTATCATCTCCAAGCAACACTAAACTACTTTGGTTTAATACCAATGTGGGAGAATTTAGATTCTATTACTACGATATTGGAACTTTAAACTGGGAATTATTAGGAAGTGGAGCTGAATCTACTTGGAAGGGAATTTGGGTAACAGCAACGTCTTACACGGTAGGACAATACGTAATAGAAGATAATAAAATATATATATGTGACGTTGATAACAGTGATGTTACATTTACCCCAGCTAATTGGACTTTAGCTTTAGATGGTGATGCTGGAGGAGGGGGATCTTCTACTTGGAAGGGAGTTTGGGTAACAGCAACACCCTACTTAGTAGGAGAGTATGTTGTTGAGAATAATAATATTTATCTATGTGCTACTGCTAATAGTGATGTTGCATTTACTCCAGCTAATTGGACTTTAGTATTAGAAGGAGGCTCTACAACAGGAGTAAATTCAGTATATGGTTACTTAGATCCTGTAAACGGAGATGATGCCTCAGCAGAGCTGGGAAACCCTTTTAAGCAGTACAAAACTCCATCTGCTATCATAACAGACATACCTAATCAAGGATATGTCTATGTTAGTGGTTTTGTTAGTGTTGATGTTAACATAAGTGGAAAAGCTATTAACTTTGTTGGAGCTGGAACTGGATCATTAACAGCAATATCAGCTATTAATATAGATTCTGCTAGTAATGTGTTGCTAACTGGCATAGATGTCTTTGGAAATATTGACTTAGATACTAATTCTCATATTAGTGTTATAAATGGTGATATTAATACAGTTTCTACATCGGATGACTTGTCAACATTAACAATATCAAAGGCAAATGTAACTGGAGTTTATGCTGGTTTAAGAAAAGCTGAATTGTCAACCTTCAATGTAGGTGGTTCTACTCAACAAGGGGTAGCTTTAGATGTGAAAAACAACACTTATCTTGCTGGGTTAACGGTTAAAAGTAATTGTGGTGGTCACATTTATGGTAATTTATTCAAAACAAGTGCTATTACTCCTATTTCATGGGAAAAGGGTGTTACAAATGCACAAGTTGGAGCTAATATAGATATTTATGACAATGTTGGATTAGGAACTTCTGCTCAGTTTATATTAGAAAGTGGAGCTGGGACTTTTGCTATGAATGCAAGACTTTGGAGTAACAAATACGAACAAGTTGCATTACAAACAACAACTACTAACAACATAACAAGAGATGAGCTTAATCATAAGTTTGGAACTGTATCAGTAGTAACAGACTCTTTAAGATTCTTTGCTAACACTGACTCAACCGTATCAAATTCAGTAGTTATTTATGGCAATCCAGAGTTATTATCTGGTAGTGAGAAGTTCTTCACATCTAAAGTGGCAAGTATTACTTACGAGGTGTCATCTGACGGGGGAGATACTTACACCTCAATAGGAAATTTTACAGCGTTAGCATCTTGGTTTAACACAACTCCAACAACCACCTCAATAACTTTCGTAAGAAGTATATTTGTTTTTATAGCTGGGGTAATAGGAGAACAATCAAACGTATTTGAAATAATAAAATAATATAAAAAATGATACATAATATTACATATAAAGGGTTACCTATTGAAGTTCAACTTAATAATAGTAAAAATGGACACTATATTAGATTCAATGAAGAGGGTTATAAGAGCAATTATGTTGTTTTAAATCCGTCTGGTAATGGTCAATTGAAGGATATGAATGTATCTTACTTAGAAGAGAAACTAAACTTAGTAGATAATTCTATTATTGGTAATTCAACTAAGATTGACAAATATATTGAACCTTCCGATGAGTATAATTATTGGTATAATCTAAACTTAACAAGTTGGACTGGCACTTTAGGATATATAACCTTTGCTCCAGCTACTAATACCGTAATGCAGTTAGTTTTAGAAGATGATAACGCTATTTGTTTTAATCCTATCAATAACTATGAACCTTTTCAACCTGTAATATTTGAATGTGATGTAACATCTCACAGTATTTCTGTAAGTGTAACAGATGTAACAGAAGGAATGACATTACTTTACAGCATTAACAGTGGAAATACTTGGGAGAGTAGTAACATTTTTGAGGAATTAACTACCAATACAGAATATAATGTATGGGTCAAAACCTCTGAGGATGGATGGAGTTCTAAGCAAGTAATTAAAACTGAACCTATAATTGAAGAAGAATAATTATGGCAAATAATGGAAGTTATACGTTTAATAAAAGTCGCTATAATGATGATTTTTACCTAAAGTTTAATGATGAAAATATAATATATTATGAACATAGTTTACTTGAAATAACAAATAGTCAAGATTGGACAATAGGATTTAATGTATTTTTAACTTTAGGTGGTGCAGAACAAATATTAATGTATCCTAACGGAAAACAAGTATCAACTGGCGATTCTAACTTTTCAGTAAGATTGAACAATGGTGGTGGTGGTGTTTCTATTATATTATCACAAGTATGTCAAGGTGTTGATTTTGGTTTCAAAAGTTACACATACACTAAAATTATACCAACAACAACACCTCAATTGGTGAATATTGTATTAGCACATAACACACTAAATAATACACTTACACTTTATTTTAATAGCGAAAAGGCACATGTTTTTACTTCATTTGATGAAGGTGATTATACTAATAATCGTTTAGGTATGACATTGGGTGGTGTTATTAATAATGTTGCTAAAGTTAAGGAGGGATTACGTGATTTTTTTACGTTAAGTGTAGAAATGAATCAAAGTCAAGTAAATTATTTTTATAAAACGGGGTTAATCAATACAAATTTGGATGATTTTTTAGAATTTCACACACCTTTGAATGATTTAACAACTTCTAAAAATGAATACTATGTAAAAACAAGTGTTGCTGACTCACAGAGTTGGAATGGTGGTGTATTGTTTTTAGATAAACTATCTAATTCAACAGATGGATATTTAGAATTTCAGTATGTAGATACACAAAGTAACCAAGCATTTATGGTCGGATTTACTGATTCCACAAGTCCAATGTCAGATTGGTCATTTACAAATATGAAATATGGGGTTTACATAATTAGAAATGCCTTTGGTATAAACCAATATAGATACGTAGTAAATGGTGGAATAGTAGCAACTGCTATTATTCCTATTCCAACAGATGTTTTAAAAATCGAAAGAGTAGGTTCTACAATTACGGGTTATGTTAATACAACACAAATTTTTACAACAACGGGTGTTACAACAGAATTGAGTCCTCTTATTTTGTCTTATTTTTCTAATGTAGAAAACGCTAAAAACATAAAGTTAAACGGTGTTTTAATAGAAGAACGTGATGATGAAAGTAAAGAACCTACATTTAGAGCAATGCCTTCAATTTTACCTAAAAGTATAAATCTAAAGGGACAAAGTGGTTTAAAGTTAGGTTGGACTGATGATGAAATAGGTATATCTAACCCAAGTCAAATAGGTGCTTTTAAGGATTTCTATACAAAAAATCAATATTATGGGGTTGGTGTTTCTTTACAAAACAATAAAACAAGCATTTTTCATAGGGGTTTTGTTCCAAATTTAACTACTACTTATACTAATTTTACTTTTGTTATTAAATTTTACGATGATATAAAAGGTAGTGCATCGGGTAGATGGGATGCTTGGATAGGAAACAACACAACATTTACTAATTATATGTATTTGTTACCAACAAACATGGTTTATATTGGACAGAATGTATATAGTCCTGCTAATAGAAAAAAAGTTGTTACTTTGGTTGTTTCTGTTACACCCTCATCAATTACAAGTTATTTGGATGGTAGATTACATAAGACTATTACGGGGATAACTACACAACCTTTAACAAGTGGTGCTAATGGTAGAATAAATAAAGTAACAGATTCACGTAAATGTGGTGGTTTATATTATACGAGTTTATTTAATGGTAATTTAACAGAACAAGAAATAAGTGAGAAGTCAAAAAATGAAGATTGGTTATCTTTAAATCCTATTTATTTTTATAGTTCCGAAAGTAATGGAACACATTATATAGACCAAAGTGGTAATACGGGAGATGCATTAATAGATGCTTTTCCAATAGGCTCATATTATGAAAATATTAAATATGTTGATAAAACAAGTAAACCACTTATCAAGTATGGTTTAAGTTTTAATGGAACTACACAATATTTAGAGGTAGAGAATTTTAATCCTACGAAAGAAAAAGGTTATACAATTATTACGGCAACAGAAGGGTTGGTTAAGACAGATGGACAACAAACTATATTTAATAAAGTAGATATTACTAATGTTAATAATTTTTATGGAATAGGTAAATTGAATAATAGTGATTTTCTTTATACATCATATCCAATTAATTCTACATCAAGAAGTGGTGGTGGTCGTGCTACTAGTGATATTTCTAATATTAATTTTATGTATTGTAAAGTTACAGATGGTCGTAATGTGAGAGTTCCATATCTCACATCGGGTTTTTCTACTGTTAGGTCAAACGAAAGTCTTAATGGTGATAACCCCATTGTTTCTGATAATTTAGACAGAGGATTAAGAGGATTTAATGAAATAACAACGGGTGTAACTGAAATAGGGTCAAGAAACGGAGGATTAAACAAACTTAATGGTAATATCCTTTACATGGTAGTCTATAAAGGGATTTTAAACGATGCTGAGGTAAAAGAATTATACAACAATGGATTATTTGCTAATCCACTTGATATATCACCAATAACACAATCAGATTTAGTTCTTTGTGTAGATTTTAATAATCCATTTGATGATGGTGGGACATTAAAGTTTCCCGATTTAAGTCCAAGCAATCATACAATAATTGCAAATGGTTATACAGATTTAACTACTTTACAAAATGCGAGAGTAGATATTAATAGTTTAAGATAAAATTATGAAAATACTATTAGATGGTAGTGGGTCTTCTACTAAAATAAGAGCAGTTTATACTATTTTTAAGTATTTAATACAAGAAAGAGGTATAAAGCCAGATGTAATAAGTGGAGTAAGTGGGACAGCTTTGCTTGGAGTCCCTATTGCTATGGGTAAATTCAAAGAATTAGATGAAGCTTTGAGTGATTTTAACTTAGATACGTTCTTTTCTACTAAGCCAGTTAATGAAAAGGGTAAATTAACCTTCGGAGCATTAAAAAACATAGCTTGTGGAAATGATTATCTGGGAAAAATGGACAACTTGAAAGAGTTGTTTGTTAAAATAATAACCTACGATGACTACGAAAGCTACATTCTGTCTAAAAAATACCCGCCTGTTTTTGTATGCTCTGTTGATTTTAAGACTGGAAAGAAGATTATAACTAATTTAAAAACAGTAAAAAGGTACTCTGTTTTTGTTAATTTAATAATTTCTAGTGCTTCTATACCAGTATTTGTTGAGCCAATTGAAATAAGTGGTAAGATTTTATACGATGGAGGAGTAAGAAATCACAGCATAGGAGCTAAGATCATGGAAAGTGAAAAAATAACGGATGCTTATTGTATATTTTCCAGACCAGAAGACTACATTATAGAGGAATACGACAGAGGTAATTTGATAAAGTCTCTAATGAGAACGATTGACATAATGAGTGTTGAAATCTCTAAAAAAGATGAAGAAAAGCAAAAATTAATAGCCGAATTAAGAGGAGTTGAACTAACTCAGATATTTATTCCATCAGTATTAACAAGCTTATATGATGTTGACTCAGAAAGGTTGAAGAAACTTGACGAGTTAGCACTAATTGAGGCTAAAAAGAAGGTGTAAAACAAAAGGCTTAGGAATTAACCTAAGCCTTTTTTCTTTTTTTATACCAACTAACTTAGCAAGCGTCTATAACTTATCCAAATATTATCCAATAAAAAGTTATCCACATAAAATTGTTAATAATAATCAAATCTATCCACATTTACTGTGTATAAGTTACGAGTTATTAACACTAATAAAGTTAGCAACACAAACTATGTTGACAACTCACAACTTATCAACAACCTATCCACATTTTATCAACACTTAATTTAGTATTTAACTCACTAAGTATCAACAACTTAGCTAAGTTATCCACTTATCCACAGTGCTAATAATAGTAATAAGTATTTTATTTAATTAAAAGAATATATAATATATTATTATCTAAATTGACTACTTTTAAAATACCCTCGTGACGGTCTTGTATTTCGTTAAATGACTCTTAGTATTCAAAAACTATTAAAGTTCCACCACGAGGCTAAAATCAACCTCTAAGCGAATGTAAAAGTCTTTGTATATCCTTGTTTCTGTGATTAACTGTTAACTCACATTTAAACACAGCATCATCGTCAATAATTTTATGCAATGAATGAACACATGAGTCTTGCTTGTATTTTAAATCTATCTGAGTTTCACTACCTGTAAATATGTATTTTGCTCTTTTTCCTAACCTCTCTATCAACATCTGGAATTGGTGGTCGTTAAGGTTTTGAAATTCTTCTACCAAAACAATACAATCATCAAAAGTGTCACCTCTAACAAAGCCTAAAGGTCTAAATTCGATAGTTCCTTTCTTAAACATATCTTCAACATCCTTAGTCCCCCCGTAAATCTTTTTACTAAGACCAAGTAAATACTCAAAGTAGGGAGCAACCTTCTCATCTAAGCTACCTTTTAAGAACCCGTACTCTTCAACCGCCTCTGCTGGACGAATAAACACTATTTTAGACACCTCTTTCTCGAATATTAAATTTAGTGCTATTTGAAAAGCTAAAGCACTCTTACCAGTACCAGCTTCACCCATTACAAAGTTAAAAGAATGGTTAAGAATTTGAGCTTTTGCTTGTTTCTGCTCTTCTGTTAATTGAATCAAAAACTTTACTCCTGTTTTAGTCGCCATGACTTTTTATATTTAAGTTGAACATATTTTTTATAAAGATACGAAAATTATTTTATATAAAAAGAGTGCGTTATAAAAAGTGCCTTTAAACTACTAAAACAAGGATTGACGTAAAAAACCCACTACTATAAAGGGGGATGGAAGGGGGTGTCCCTATTTTATATCTGCATTGTGTATATTTATATATGAAGTTTGGTTACTACCTTGTTAATATTAGTAGCAGTATTCGGACAAAGTGTTTAGGTTTTGGCTTTGTAGGATTCTTAGTTGTTATGGTTTCTTGGGGAGGTCTCTTTGAGATTTTGTACAGAATACTTGGGAAAAAGGAATAAGTTTCATATCTTGCTTATGTATTAAAAAACAAATAAGATTATGGAACTGACAAAAGTAGAAAGAAACGAAGAAAAATTTTCAAGCGTTTATTTAACAGAACAAATCAATGTTTTCAGAAAAGAAGAAGGTAGAAGTATTTTAGCTCATAAAAACTTGTTAGCTAAGATTGAGCTGGAATTTGAGGTAGAAATAGGTGAGCTAAAAATTCAGCTCACCTCTTATTTAGACAAAAGTAACAGAGAATCAAAGTGTTATGAATTAACTTACGATCAATCACTTGAATTATTAGTTTCTGAGAGTAAAACTGTAAGAAAAGCTGTTCTTGCTGAGTTAAAGAGGTTGAAGTCAATCCAAACTGAGGAGCAACAATTATTAGCATTATTTCCTAACACAGATGCTAATTTGTTATCCTTGACAGCAAATACTATTAGAGATAATAAGAAGAAAGATGAGCTTATTAAATTGAACGCTCCTAAAGTTGATTTTGCTGACAAGGTAGCTTCTTCATCTGATTTGATAGATATTGCTACATTTGCCAAATTAGTCAATGATGAACTTAGCTTAGGTAGAAACAAGATGTTTGCTTTACTTAGAAAGAATAACATTCTTATGAAAAGCAACCAACCTTATCAGAAATACGTAGACAATGGTACGTTTAAGACAATAGAGCAGACTTTTAAAACTGCTTATGGGGAGAAAATCTCTATCAAGACATTAATTACTGGTCAAGGTCAGATTAAATTATTAGAAAAACTAAGAAAACTAACGAAATGAAATTAGATTTATTATTTGTATCAGTAGGAGATGAAAGTTTTATAGGCAGTTACAGTAGTGACGGAATTATGATTAACAAGCATCATGATGTCTTTGTTGAGGAAATAGATATCAAAAGGTATAAAATGGCTAATAAATGCTTTGTTGAGCCTATATCTTTCGCATTTAGTGACTTAAAAGGATATGAATACTGCAATAGATTGCCTTATAACTTAAAATCTTGGGGAGGACTTTATAGAATAGGAAAAGAACACATAGAGTCAGATGATTATTTTGGTTTTATTGAGGAAATTTACACTGATTCAGTTGATTGTCCTATGATTTTCAACAAGTTAAGATATTCTTCTAGGTTTGTTTTGTTAAATTACCTAAAAGAGTTAGGATATTAGAATTATTCTTATTAAATTGCTTATGTATTAAAAACAAAGATAATTATGAGTGAATTAAAAAACGGAGACAAAGTAAGAGTTGTTAAAAATATCACTGATCATGGTTTTTCTATTGGAGAGATTGTTATTTATGGTACAGGTGCGTTATTTTGGAAAGAAGACCTTTTAGAATGTTGGTTTTTAGAAGAAGATGAGTATGAGTCTATTATCAACAACAAACTTATTGAAAGTAGCAAGCCAACTCTGAGAGGTAAGGTCGTAAAAATGATAGAGGAAGCTGAATTAAGAGTTGAAGAACTTGAAAAGTTAGAACAAACAAGCTTAGTAGCAAACGACATTGAGATGTTGTTACATGATATAGAAACCTATAAAAACATATTAAAATGAAGGTAAAAAAACTAATTAGAGATAAGGTAGCTGATAAGTTGCCAAATTACAAGACTGATACTATTGACAATCAAGATGAACTTAATCAGTTGTATGTTATGAAGGTAAAGGAAGAGTTGGCAGAGATTGTTAATTCTGATTTTAATGACATTACTGAGTTCGCAGATCTTATCCACGTAGCAATTTCATTTGGTATGGCTAACGGATTCCCAGTGGCGAATATTTTAAGCTCAATGAAGATTAAACAAAGAGAAAAAGGGTTATTCTCTAACAAAGTCCTTACTGACATAAACCCATTAAACGAATCTAATAAAATTTACACCGAAGAAAAATGAAAGAATTATTAAAACTATTGAAGTCTGATAACTTAAATGAGTTAGCTATATTAGAGTTTATTGATAATTGCGTTGCTTTTGATGATATTAATGACTTAAATAACGTAGAATGGTCACTTTTAGACTATTATACCAGAATGCACACTGCCACTATGCTTGGGGAAATCTCTATAAGAGAGTTTAAAGAATTAAATAGGTCTCCAAGACTTAAAAAGTACACTATTGGAGTTAATGGTAAAGAAGAAAAGGTAGAAACTGACAAAGGTGTTGGTTGGATTAGAAATAAATACAAACCGTCAGTAATCTCAGAAGGATGGGAAGACTAAGCAGAAAAGGCACTTACAAGACATCCATAAGTAAAATTATGAATGTCTTTGATGCTGGAATAATGACTGATTTTAGAATAACTGAGCTTGAATATGCTAATATGTGTCGAAAATGTAGTGATTTTGAATCTGACATTATATCAAAGATGCCTATTTTTATGTCATTCTCAGAAAAGAGGGAACTTATTAAGATTTTAAACAAATATATTAGAGATGATACTTAGTGAATTAATAACTTATTTAGATAATATAGCAACCTTCAATCCAGATGCTTTGGATTTTGAAGTAATCAAATCTGCTGATGAAGGGCTTGAATTTCCAGCAATAGAGCAAATACCTGTTTTAGGAGTTTTTGATGCCGAGAATGACAACTTTATCCCTTTTCAAGCCTTAGAAAATAAAAACGAACAATGTAATACGATTTGTTTATGACAGAAATTAACAAAAACACTAAAAACGAAATAAGATTATGGAACAGTATAGATTAGAAAAACAACAACATAGAGGAAGTTTTTTAATTAGAATCGCTTAGCTTTTTTGAAAAGCAACAATCTCCCCCTTTTAAGTTATTTTTTTGTATATTTGTCCTTTAGCATTAATAGACGCAAAAATGATAAGCAATAAAATATACATTGAAGGAGACAGCCTAATTATTGAAGCAAAAGCTCCGATAGTTGGGCTTATTAGTTTACTTGATTTTGTAGATACTACGATTGGAGAGGATAATTCAAATTATTTTTTCAAACAATATAGGATTTCTGTTGACGGTGGTTTAAATTACTCTACTTGGATTGAACTTACTAAGGCGAATCTTGAAAATGAAACCATATCTCCAGAAGACTTCTTCCTAATTCAGTACAGATACACTAAGTATGGTGATGGTTTAGAGGATATAGGCTTCGAGAATATAAGTCTTTACGCTGATAAGGTTAGTGTATCATGCCCAGTTGAGTATAATAACTCCATTTTTAAGCAGTTTTTTGAGTGTGATGATGTAAATGTGTTACAATGGTGTGTAAATGTCACACAGAAGCTATATGAGCGTGGAATAGTACCTTCTTACATAGACAGAGGCACTGATGATGACGATTATATTGCCTTTTGGAGTACAGTAGCTTGTTTTTTCGCTATGATAGTAACCTACGGAAGGCAATTTCAAACATTTTACAACAATCCAAACCTACTAATTAAGTATTTGGAGTCATTAGATATGAAAGTTTGCAACACATCAGACATATTATCTTTAAAATACTACCTAATTAACTCATCTAAGATTTTACATTCGAGGGGTACATTAGCTATTGCAAAACCAAAAGAGGAAAACACTGCAAATGGGGAGTTATTACAACTAATTTGCTACAAAGAAGGTGATGAATTTATCTTAGGATTGACTCACAAATCATGCAATGGGTGGTGGGTTGACAAAACAAGTCCATTATTTAAGGATGTTAGGTGTGGAATTGATAAGTATTACGACAATTTGGAAGATTCACCTCTTTTAAATCCCTCTCAAATCACATTTGTAGATGAAAATATGGTTATCACTAATCCTAGTGGTGGTTCTGGCATTTGGCTCGATCCTAATTCTGGTGATGATAGCAAAGATATAAAAATAAGCCCAAATTTAGACTACGAGTTTAATTTTACTATAAGAAAGCAAGGAAGCATTACATATACTTGGGGGTTTTATGCTAAAAACTCATCATCAGTTGTTATTCCTAGTGTAAATGCTATTTTGGGTAACATTTCAAGCGTATTCTCAACTACCAGCTCGTTAAATCAAGACGACATTGATTATACTATAAAGGCTAAGATGTTAAAAACTGGCACTATTCCAGACTCTAAGTATGTATTAAATACTAACGAAGGTAATGGACTAATAATGGATTCAACTTTATCAAATATCACTCCTTTTATTATTCTTTACGGAAATGGAACTGCTACTATTAGTGATGTTACTATAAAGCCACTTGGTACTGATTACGAACCTAACGGATATATAGATGCGAAGGATAACGTTGAGATTTGGTGCATAAATAGAAGCAATCTTACAGAGGAAGCTTTAAATGAGGTAATATCTGATAAATTATTAAACTACAATCAACAATTAAGACTAAATATAATAGAATAATATGTCATATTTAAAAATAAACTCCAACCTATTTTTAGGTTCTGCTGAGTTGAATAGGTTGCAAAAGTTCTTACAAGACAATGTGACTAACAGAGAATTACAAGAGGCTCACTCGTATGGTTTGTACTATAATGAGCTAACAGACCCAACATTTCAAAATGGGCTTGTAGAAGAGGCTTCTGTTGGTGTTATTAAGATAAATGATGTCTTTGCTGTTGATAACTCTATGAGGTTAATCATGCGAGATGAAACCATTGACGGAGTTCCTTGTTCATGTGACGATACTGAATCAACTATTCCAGATGACGGTAACTATTATTGGATTAGAGCAAGGCATAAATACAATTGCAATGAGGTTGGAACTGTTGAGGTTACTACCGATGGTAAATTATTAGGAGTTGACACTGCTTTTACTGAGGTTTTAAGAGGGGGAAGAGATGGGTCTTGGATTGAATTAGTCGACTCTTCTTTAAATCCATTAGCAATACAAGTAGCTAATGTAGTTTCTGATACTGAGGCTGACTTATTAGGTACTATTAATGCGGAGTCAGATTTAAAATACTGTGTAAGAGGTACATTCTCAGCTACTTACGATCCTTCTGTTGATGAAAAGAATATTTTTCAATATGACAATTGCGACTTAGTAATTGAAGAAGGTAGCGGAGTTAACGGAGAAGACGAACCTATTGCTGGCAGTTTGATTAATGGAGAGGCTGAGGTTTATGGAGAGAACTCTTTTTTCTTAGCAAGGGTTAAAAACACTGCTGGAACATTAGAAATATTAGATAAAAGAGTTGACAAGTATAAAGATAAAGCTAATTTTTTACTAACTGAGATATTTAATGGATTAAATCCTGTTTGTGGTATTGATGGAGTAACTTATGACGCTACATTGACTACACAAGATAGAAATTTAGTTCAATATTCTTGGGGAGTTCGAGCTTTAAGTTGGACTAACAACTTTACTACCAACACAGTAAGCCTTACTTCTATTGTTGGTGGAGCTGTTAAAGATTCTACTGCTATTAGTAATGGTGATTTTGATGGATGGTTATGTTATTTTCCAGCAACAGGTAGAAAAGCTAAGATTAGCTCATCTGTTAAGAATGGTAGCTCAGTTGATATTAAATTAGATGATTTATTCGCTGAGGATGTTGAAGATACTGTTCAAGTATTATCAATCGTTCCAAATGTAGAGGGAGTTGAGTTTACTTTTACTCCGACAAATGGAAATCAACAAGGGGTAATTACAAAGTATTCACCAATTGAATCAACTACTGACAAGGTTTATTTACCTGTGTTAGGTGATACTACAACATATAAAGGTCAATATAAGTATATTAATCACAAAGAATACACTCCTTTGCTTAATATTAATGACTCAGAGTATTATTTTGAGACTGCTTATGATGAAAATGGAATCTTAACTACTCCAGCCAATGTTAAAAACGTAACAAGTGCAGAATTTGATATTATTCAATCTTCTGACTCATATAGTGGCTTTAAGGAGTTGGTTATTACTGGAGATAAGTTCGGTTATGAAAGATTTTGGTTGGACACAGCTAATCCGTACAAAACCTTTAAAGTAGGAACTCGTGCTAAGTTTCAAAAGTTTGACGACCAGACACTTGGCGGTAATATTCAAACTGAGGATTATTACATAAACTTAGAGACTGCTGGAGCAAAGGCTGGGAATAGTTTTACATTCAACATGTATCCGTATTTTATAAGTTTACAAGATCCAAGTAAAACGTTTCAAGTAACACAAGATTACAATCTGTCGGGCGTACCTACCATAGTTTACGACCTAAGTGATGATTTTCATTATAGTAGAATGAATAAAGGGGCGTTAGATATGGTCTTTATATTTGATGGTACTAATTGGATTTACACAATTGACACTTCTGTAAAAAAGAATGACGTAAGTGTTGTTACTTTTGATAATCTTAATGAATACACCCAAGATTTAGGAGTTGCTGTGACTTTAAGAACTGAATCAATAACACTTCCTTACGGATACACTCATTACGGAACTATAACATCTTTAGTGGAATATGAATTTAATGGAAACGCTGATTTTGGAGATATAGATTTTGAGTTAGTTGTTAACGGAGTTATTGTAGACAAAGCTAGAGTAGTTAGGCAAGGGTATGTTGGATTTTCGGCTGGCAGAGTAGCTATGTCTTATTCTGGTGGCATAACTAATGGAGAAGTGGTATTAGTAAGAAAAACAACGGGTGGCTACACTGGTGGAACTATAACAGCAACATCTGACAAATTGACATATTCTTTAACGGGAAAAGCTATATAAAATGGATTTAGAAATAAAATTAACAGGTGCAAATGTAAACAACGCAAGTATTAATAAGAGCTTAGGTGGATGTATTTCCACCTTCCCTTTTAAAAATGGTGAGTTGTTTAGTACAATAAGCAAGTATGATCTTCAACAAGGTAAGACTGAGTATAGGGTTCTCGCTGTCACCAATGTATCTGGTGCTGACATTACAGACCTTAGATTATACACAGAAACAGTAACGCCAGAACCTTCTATAAAGGCAGAAGTTGGTGCTATGTATTTTAATGCCAACGAAAAGGTTGAGTTACTATCAAATGACACTCAAACTCCCTTTTATATTGACTTCTTAGATGCAGAAGGGGTAGCTAATGAAGTTGTTGTTGGAGATTTATTGGATGGAGAGAGCATTTCTTTATGGTTTAAGAGGGTTTGTCCTAAGATTGCTTCCGCAGATTGCGAAATTGAACCAATTGAAGGTGATGGTCAAGTAAAAATATTTATAAATTATTAGGATTTCACAATTATTCAGACTATGTTTGTTAAAACAATAAAAAGATATGAAATATTATAAGAATTTAATTACTAAGATTGTAGTAAAGGGAGACAAGTATAATGAAATCTGCAAAAGGATTTTAATTAATGAATCTGGTGACGTTTTTAGTGAAAATAAAACTCAAAGTTCTATTATTCTTGGTGAGATTATTATTGATGAGAATAATGTCTACGGATTAGGAGAAAAGATGAGAGACATTAACTGTCATCAGTGGGAAGAAGTTAACTTAGAAGACATCGAAGACGAATTATGAAAAACGAAGAGAAAGTGCTTTTAGTATTTAACTCTTTGTATGAAAAACAATATGAGAAGAAATACAAAGTTAGTAAAAACGACAACATTGATAAGTTTTTAAAGTTGCTGAGGAATAAGAATGTGTGTTTTGGTGATAATTTCATATTAACTTACATGCTTTTTGGCTATAATAACTATTTTGGTCAAGAAGAGAAGGTTAGAAACACCCAATTGTCTTGGATCTTGTCAGAGGCTACATTTGACAAGTTTCAAAAACGTGACAGTGGTTACGATTATGCTATTGTGTACACTATGCTTAAAAAGCTAAACCTTCAAAAGCATGAAATACTAAAGAAAATTATCCCTAAGAAAGTAATAAAAAAGGACGACTTCTTAGTTATTCATGATTCTGAGGAAATTATCAAGGATATTAACCCATTTAAAGGAACTCTAAGAGGGGTTATATACTGTGCTGAGAAGACTACAATGTTTCATCCATTATCAGACATTTGTAAAGAGTGCAAAGCTTCTCAGTTGTGTCGTGACGAGCAAAAAGAATATAAAAAATTAATCCACCTATATAGAAGTAAAATATGATAGAGAAATTATTAAGCGATGATGTGTTAGCTTGTATGATTGTTGACAAAGAGTTTTGTAACGTAGCAAGTGACCACTTAGATATATCATTCTTACCAACAAAACAACATCAGTCCGTATTTCAAGCAATAAGACATTCTTATTTTAAAAGCGATGGAGCTACTTGGGGAGGTATCTACGAGGCAGTTAAAGCTGATAAAGATGCTTGTGAGTTAGTAGTCAACCTTAAAAAGTTGGACGTACACGTTAAAAGTGCTACCAACTCCTTTGAGTCATTTCTTTTAGATAAGAAATTCAGAAAAAGCTACAACAAAATGGGTGAATTGTACCGTTCTGGCAAGCATGAGGAAGCTCAAACAGAGATGAATAACTTCATTGAGTATAAGGAAAGCTTATCTATTAGTAGCGAAATGGTTAAAGGGCTTATGGAATCTATGGACGAGACCGAAGCTGAGAGAAAGTTAATAAGAACATCAATACCCTTGCCAACGGGTATAGCTCCTTTAGATTACTATACTTACGGAGGTATAAGAAGGAAGGAATTTTGGTGCATTATGGCTGATTCTGGTGGCGGTAAGTCAACAATGCTTAGATATATAGGCATACAAGCGTTATTACAAGGTAAAAAAGTGCTACATTTTCAAGCAGAGGATTCAAGAGAGGCTTGTTTAGACCTATATAAGTCAACATTGCTTGGAGTAAACTCGTCAAGTTTCATGTTTAATTCCTTTGATGCTAAAAAGAATAAAGAGATTGACGCTAAAATCGCTGAGTTTAAAAAGACATTAATCTCAGACCTATATGTTCACGCTTTTGAAGAGTTTGGTAGTGGTAGTATGAACGATTGCTATAACATTGCTAAAAAAATGGAGAAAAAGCATGGAAAGTTTGATTTGTTAATTTTTGACTACTTAGATGAGTTTGAAGTTGGTGATGGTAAAACATACTCTACTAATAATGAAGGAGTTAGAGCCAAAAAAAGTGCTGTTGGTAAACAAATGAAAAATATTGCTATGGAGCTTGATGTTCCTGTGATAACTGCTACTCAAAGTAATGACATTAAGCCAGAAGACAAGAATAACGTAGGATTTGTTCTTACTCGTAATAATATTGCTGACAATAAGGCTCTTATTAGACAAATGAACTTATTTTGTACCATTTCTCAAACATTCTCAGAGGTTGAAACTAACAAAGAGAGACCTTTTGAAGTAGCGAGGTTATTTATAGATAAATACCGAACTGGTAAGGATAAGATATTGTTCACCATTGCTCAGAACAGAAACTCTTCTCAGTTTTATGACAACAAAAACACTTGTGATAATTATTGGGATGAGATTACTAAATCACCAAAAATATACATAGAGCAATGAAAATCTTAGATTTATTATTAAAACACTTACCAAATGCTAAGATTGCAAGAGGTGATCACGTAACAGGTGGTTGCCCTATCTGTGGAAAGGATGATAAGTTTTATATAAACTATAAAAAAGCATTAAATATTAATCCAGATAACGGCAAATACGTTGGAAGTTATGACTGCAAAAGAGGAGATCACTCTGGTAGTGTTTATGAGGTTTTTAAACACTTAGGAATATTAAACTTACTACCTAACAGAATACCTACCATAGACGATTATAATCATGATTTTGATGTAATACCATTAAGTGAAGAAGAAGATGTCTTAGAACTCATTAAAACGCCTATAAATCGCAATTCTCCTTACAAGTTCAACCCTAATATTGAATTTCTAACTAAAAGAGGTTGGACTAATGAAGAGTTGATGAAATATGAGGTTACTCAAAGCAACGATTACGTCTATATGATTATAAAACAGAACAGTGTTCCTGTCGCTTATATAGGTAGAAGTGTATTAGATGCAACGTTTATAAAAGAGCATAATAAGAGTAAATATAAAGCTCCTATTCAGAAGTTTAAAAACTCATGGGGTGTTGATTTTGGTAAGATATTAGGTGGTTTAGATGATATATTAGAAGAAACTCACACTGTTATAGTTGTTGAGGGAATATTTGATAAGGTAGCTGTTGATAGGAAGTTACAACTATATAAGTTTACAAATGTAAAGTGTGTGTTTACATTTGGCAAGTCTTTCAAGGATTATCAAGTAAATATACTAAAGAAGTTTACAAATGTTAAGAATGTAATTATTTTATATGACAGTGATGCTTTGGAATCTTCTATTAAGACTGCTAATAAGATACAAAACCTATTTAGTTCAGTTAAAGTAGCTTCTTTAGAAAATGGAGATCCAGAAGAGGTTACCACTGATGAGTTAACTACTGCTCTTAGGGATTCTAACGAGGTTGAAACTTTTTTTAATACAATATCTTTGGATTTTTAAACAATTGCTCGTATATTAGTACAAAATAATTAATATATGAGCAATTTCTTTCAAGAAAACAATTTAGAAATCAAAAAACAAGGCTCACTTTGGATTGTTAATGGTATTAAGATGCTATTTTTAACAGAAACTTCCAAAGTATTAGTCAATGGAGAGATAAACCTTTCTGAGGCACAACTTCAAATGTTTTTTGTTAATGGTAGTGCAGAAGCCGTAGCTATCATACCAGCAGAAACTCCTTACTATGCTATGTTTAACAAAGAAGCTGGTAAGTTTGAGGACTTAAAGATAATGCTGTTCGATAATAAGCTTAAAAACCCTTCAAAAACACCTTTGTTAGGTATAAAAAGCAAGTATTCAATGATGGAAAGTAGTATTAACTTAAAAAGTGTAGTTAATATTGCTAAAAAGACAGGAATAACTGCTTTAGGAGTGTGTGATACTAATTGCATGGGTGGAGTTTTAGAGTTTCAAGAACATTGCTTAGGTGCTGGTATTAAACCTGTATTAGGGTTGCAATGCGATGTTGATTTTGGTAACAATGATAAATTTCCTTTAAAGTTTTACGGAACTTATCAAGAACTATTGAAACTTAACAAGATCGCCTTTGTTGATAACTACAAAACTAACTGTATTACTAAAGAGCAATTAAAAAAACTTAGTACCTCTGTAACAATTGTTGTAAATCCAGACAAAGTTCCATTTAATGTAGAACTTTTAAACTACTTAGAGTCACACTTTAACAAGGTTTACTATCAATTTTCAACTAATGAGTATCAATCTTCGTCAATTTATTCCAAATTTCTTAACAGACTAAAAGAGTATGTAAACTCTTCTTATGAACCTATTTGGATTAACGACACTTACAACACTCATAGATTTTACAAGAATAGCAGAACATTGCTTGGTAAACTTGTAACAGGTTTGAATCCAAAAAGGAGTGAAAACTTGGAAATGAAGACTTGCAAAACTTCAAAAGAGGAGATAATGTTCGCTTTAAATGATGAAACTGAGAAAGTTTTTGATAGAGCTGTAAGAAATGTTCAAGTTTTAGTAGATTCTTTACCAGACAAGCCTATTATAACGGATGGATTTAAAATTCCTAAGTTTTTACCAACAAAAGAAGAAGAATATGAAGCTTTTAGAAACTGTATTGGTGAAGGTTGGAAGAGTAAAATAGCAAACAATCCAAGATTAGACCAAAAGGTTTACGCTGATAGGGTAAAAACTGAGATGGAAGTTATTACAAGTAGTAATTACGTGTCTTATTTCCTTATTACTAAATCCCAGTATGAATACGCTGACAGTATTGGAGCTTATTATGGTAGAGGTCGTGGTTCTGGTGCTGGTTCATTAGTTACATATTTGATGGGAATTACAGACGTAGATCCTATTAAGCATGGGTTATCGTTTAGTAGGTTCTTAAATAAGGGTAGGGCAACAAAATCCATGCCAGATTTAGATTGTGACTTTGAAAGAAGGTACGTTAACATGATTAAAGGCTTCCTTATGAGTAGATACGGCGAGAAAAATGTAGCTTTGATAGGTAACTTTGGAGAATTAACTGCCAAAACAGCATTAACAAGGCTTATGAAACTTCACGGAGAGCAAGATAAAATCATAAAGTACCATACTAAGATGATAGGTAATAATGATGGTGATACTATGCTGAATGTGATGTTAAATACATCTCCAAGATTAACTACCTTTCTTAATAAAAACTATGATGCTTGTAGTAAAGTAGAGTTGGTTGAAGGTGCTTTAATACAAAAAGGAGTTCATGCTTGTGGTGTATTAATTACTCCAGAGGAAGATTTTGACGGAAATCCTACCGAAATTCACGATTATATCCCTTGTAGGAAGATAAAGTATCAAGATTTCCCAGAGCCAGTATTAATTACTGAGTTCAATGGTAAGAATTGTGAAAAAATGGGTCTTTTAAAGAATGATATACTAAGCTTAGGTACTTTAGATGACATTCATGACATTATTGACTTAATTCAAGAGAAAAAAAGCACTACCATTGATTACAAAAACATACCAGTTGATTGTAAAGAGTCATTTAATAACTTTGCTGAGGGTAAAACTTGTAAAGTGTTCCAATTTTCATCTACTGTTGCTACTCAATATGTAAAAAGAGCAAAACCTTCCTCTATTTCAGACCTAAGTATTGCTACCTCGCTACTAAGACCAGCTACAATGAACTTAAAAATTCACGAACACTACTTAGACGTTAAAAACGAAATTAGAGAAGCTGAATATGATTTATTATTAGAAGACGTAGAAGAAGAAACTTTAGGGTTTTTAGTCTACCAAGAGCAAGTTATGAAAGCTTTTGTTGTGTTAGCTGACTTTACAGACGCACAAGCTGATGATGTTCGTAAAGCCATTGGTAAAAAAGACATGGAAAAAATGAAGACATTTAAGGTGATGTTCACAGAAGAGTCTACTAAGAAAGGTTACACTACCTCTATGGCTGATGAGCTTTGGGATAAAATTGTAGAGTTTTCGACATATTCATTTAATAAAGCTCACGCATTTAGTTATGCTTGGCTTAGTAATGATACAATGTGGTTAAAAACTCACTTCCCAGCAGAATTTTACTCTATTGCACTTGCTACTGAGTATAAGAAGGCAAAAGCTGTTAGAGATATGGCAAGTATTATCAAAGAAATTCAAGAAGAGGGTATTATCTCAGTAAAAACACCAGATATTAACTTAGCTCCCGAAGTTTTTGACATTGTTGGTAATGATATTTATTGGGGATTGTCTCAAATTAAGCAAGTTAAAACCTTAGCTTCGTCAATTATCAAAGAAAGAGATGAGAATGGTAACTTTTTATCTATCGTTGACTTTGACAATAGAACAAAGGCTAAAAAGAACGAAGTTGAGAATTTAATCTTATCTGGAGCATTTGATGAGGTAGAGTTTGTTAAAGATGTATTCGATAGAGCCAAAGTTCTTATGAAATTCTACGAAAATAGAGCTACTAAGGAAAAAGATAGAAAATACATCAATTGTTCTTTCATTGAGTACAAATCTTACGAAAGTGATATACTTGGTTGGACTTATATTGACTATGATAAACTTATCGACAAAGCCAGCCTGCCAATTGATGACTATTTTAAATCGTCTGAGTTGCAAGGTTTAGATGAGGGTGATGAAATTACCTTAGCTGGTTCTATTAAGGTCGCTACGCTAAAGAAAAACGCCTATGGAGACATGTTATCAATAACTTTAGAATCTAATTCTGATCTTGTCTACGTAACTGGCTTTTCTTCATTCCTAAAAAAGAATAAAGACGATACTAAAAGAATTAAGAAAGGTTGCTATTTGTTCTTGTCTGGAATTGTTAAAGATGATAAATACAAGCAGTGTAAAACTCTTTCTTTGAATCACAACTCGAAAATTACATTTATTTATGAAAATATCAAGGAATAATCTTATTTTAGAACTCGATAATTCGGACACATCGTTTGAGTTAAGTGAGCGTAATTTAACGATAGACTTTGACAATATTAAACAAGAGGGGTTGATAGCTCCTCTTGTTTTGTATAAGCTAAGTTCGTTAAAAACTGAGTTAGAATATGAACTAATTAAGGCAGAAAAGTCCTTAGAGAAGTCTTTCTATGAGTATTGTAGAGGAAAAAGACTAACAAAGGCATCTTTTCCTAACAATAACAACTCCTTATCAGCTATTTATCCTCAAAACAACCAACAAGTTTTAGAGTTGGTATATACTGATAAAGGTTACAATGAGAAGGTTGAAGAAGTTGAAAAACAAAGACATGAGCTTAATATGGTTAAATCGTATTATTACGCTTACTCAGATAAAATTAAAAAAATAGAAGTTTTACTAAAAAAGTGATAAAAATGGACGAATTAAAGAAGGGTGAAGGCGATGTTTACTTAGACAATAAGGTAAATAGACGCTTAGGTAGAGTTGGACTCCCTAAGAAGCTTGTAGGAGCTGAGAACAAGCAAGAAAGAGAAAACATTAAGACTGAAATGTCTAAGAATAAAAAAGACATACTTGGTCTTAATGCTGGTGAGAGTTTTCAAGTAAAAGCTAAGGATGGAAAAAGTTACATCTTCAAAAGAAGTGAGGATGGTAAGCAGTTAATACTTTATGTAACAAATCCTCAAACAGGTAAAGAGAAAAAAGTTAGGGAGGTTAAGTTCGCAGAGTCAAAATAAAAAGTGCCTTTAAACCACTACAACAAGGTTTGACGTAAAAAACCCACTACTATAAAGGGGGATGGAAGGGGGGAGCTACAATTCTCCTCTTTTTCCTTGACTTATTAAGTATTTATACCTACCTTGTAAGCATGTTAAATATTAAAACAATAATACAATGAAGTTATTTGAAGATTCTATAAAGAATATAGATTTAAGTGATCCAAAGTTTGAAAATACCTCAAAAGTGCATGATTGGCGTAATTATGTACCAGAAGAATGGAGAAAAGACTGGGATAGATTTACGTTACGTGAAAGAACTGTAATAGCTGTAATGGCTGAGACGCAAGCTTGCAATGAGTTATGGGATTAAACTAAAAAAACATAGAAAGATAATGAGCAATTTTGAGCTTGTGCTTATAACATTTTAAAAACTTAAAGTTATGAAACGATTAACCAAAAAATTAAGCTATACACTATATTTAGTGTCAGCAACTGTTTTACTTACAAGCTGTAACTATACAGAAAGAACGCTGATAGAGTTTAAAGATATGGAAGAACCGATAGTATTGCAGTATAAAGAAAAAGATACTTTTTTTTACAGTGTGGTATTAAAAGACGGCAAAGGTAAATGTCACAAATTTGGAAATATAAGTGTGCTAGCTAATTACATAGGTGATAATTATCAAATAAACGATACGATACCTAAATAGTTGCTAAAATTAAATGTAAGAATAAACAGTAAGAATTATGAAAGAAGAAAGAACGGAAGATTATTACAATTTGGTGTCGGGTATATTAAATGATTACAGTATAGAGTCTATAAAGCAAATGGATGATATTACAATTGACACACTTTGCCGTTTCAAAAGAGAGGTAAGGCAAAAAACAGAAGCCTCAAATCTAAACTCAACAATCCTGTCATTATTCAACAAACTTAAAGAGTATGTAGATGTAGATGATTTAGAATTGTGCGATGTGTATTTAAAAAGCCCTTTCGGTCGAACAAATGTGCTTAATTTTTTCACAAATAGTAGATATGGAACAAGTTTATTTGTAAAAGGTTATAAAATAAACACAAAGACAATAAATAAGATGGAGTATATAATTATAACTGATACTCTTAATAGTGTAAGTTGCGTTTTTTGTGAATTTACTAAATTAAGAGAGCAAGCTTTATCATTTGTTTTCTTATTCCTTCAACATTATTCAGAAGATAATAATCTAAAAATATTCAAATGGGTTAACAAAATTAATCCTATTTTTGAAAAGTGGCATTAATACTTGACTTATTAAGTATTTATACCTACCTTGTAAATTAAAACAGTAAGAATTATGAAATTAGAATTAAGTAAAGAAGAAGCAAGAGAAATATACGCTTTAACAAAAGATGAAAGGGTGAGGAAAAAATTAGAGGCTAACTTTTCTAAAGAGGAGTTAGGTGTAGCTCCTACGAAACCTAAGTGTTGGGAGGACTTAGGTGAGATTAAAGGGTATTGGGTTGATGGATTATCTGATGTTGAGCAAATTCC